>Ga0164296_1000161_pt1 | contig 85043 bp, 80 predicted proteins | sample GEODES057metaG_FD_113533 | JGI IMG/M metagenome (GOLD analysis project Ga0164296, IMG submission 113533) | Dystrophic lake water microbial communities from Trout Bog Lake, Wisconsin, USA - GEODES057 metaG | ecosystem: Environmental > Aquatic > Freshwater > Lake | place: USA: Trout Bog Lake...
AAATTTGCTTGCTTCAGAATCGTATGGATTTCAAAACGTAATGCTTGGTCTTGCTTAGTTAAGATTTGTTGAGTTTGAGAATTACTAGCAAGACTTGCACTTTGACAAAGCGCTTTATTAGCATCTGCAAAGTTCCACAATCTTCTTAAGAATCTAGCCGCTCCTTCAACACCGGTTTCTGACCACTCTAATTGCTGCTCAGGAGGAGCTGCGAACATCGTAAAGAGTCTTGAAGTATCTGCACCGTATAAATCGATTAAGGTTTGTGGATCGATGCCGTTATTTTTACTTTTGGCCATTTTCTCGACACCACCAATTTCAACCGGTAAGCCATCCGATTTAAGGGTCGCACCTTGTGGTCGGCCTTTTTCATCGAGCTGTAAATCGACATCGGCTGGATTAATCCATTCACGTCGACCATTCGGTAAATCACGGTAATAGGTTTCGTTCAGAACCATGCCTTGTGTGAGCAAATTCTTAAATGGCTCATTAAAACTGATGAGGCCTAAATCTCGCATGACCTTGGTCCAGAAACGAGCGTAGAGTAAATGCAAAATAGCATGTTCAATCCCGCCAATGTATTGATCCATTGGCATCCAATATTCATTGCGACCATCGACCATTTGCTTCGCATCCGGCCCTGTATACCGCATGAAATACCACGACGAATCCACAAAGGTATCCATCGTGTCGGTTTCGCGTCTAGCTGGTTTGCCACACTTTGGACAAACACAGTTTAAAAAATCAGCTCGTTTATTGAGCGGATTACCAGATCCGTCTGGTACGCAGTCTTCAGGCAGTACTACTGGTAAATCTGCCTCTGGCACAGGTACTTCACCGCAACCTGGTGTTTGGCTATCCCCACAATGAATAATCGGAATTGGTGTACCCCAATAACGTTGTCTGGAGATACCCCAGTCACGCAGACGATAAGTCGTCTTTTTAGCCCCTAAGTCTAGTTTTTCTAAATCTGTAGCAACGGCCAAAATAGCCTCTGCCACCGTCAAACCGTCATATGCACCGCTATTCATGACAATTGTATGGTCTTTATCAGCGTACCATTCCTGCCAGTGCTCGTTAGTAAAAGGTTTGGCTTTAAGAGAATCCGCTTTTTCTGGATCTTTGAGACCTACGACTTGTTCAATTGGTAAAGCATATTTGAGTGCAAAAGCAAAATCTCTCTCATCATGCGCAGGCACGCCCATGACCGCGCCATCACCATAACTCATCAACACATAATTACCGACCCAAACCGAAATCGCTTTACCAGTTAAAGGATGATTAACCGTTAAGCCCGTCGGTAAGCCTTCTTTTTCTTGGGTGGCAAGATCTGCTTCGATCACACTACCCTTTTTACATTTCTCAATAAAGGCAGCTAACTCAGGATTGTTTTTTGCAGCATAAGTAGCGAGGGGATGCTCAGGAGCTACAGCAACAAATGTGGCCCCCATAATCGTATCGGCGCGCGTTGTAAAGACGTATAACTTACCTTCTTGAATCAGCGCTCCATCTTCTTCAATGGCATGCGGAAAAGCAAAGCGTACTCCAAAGCTTTTACCAATCCAGTTTTGTTGCATGATTTTGACGCGCTCTGGCCAGCCTAGTGGTTCTAAATCGTTGAGTAACTCTTCTGCATAGGCCGTGATGTTTAAGTAATAGCCCGGAATTTCTCGTTTTTCAACGATAGCGCCTGAGCGCCATCCGCGACCATCAATCACTTGTTCATTGGCAAGTACCGTCTGATCGATTGGATCCCAGTTCACTACTTGCGTCTTACGATAAGCAATACCTTTTTCTAGCATCTTGAGGAATAACCACTGATTCCAGCGATAGTAATCAGGGGAGCAGGTAGCAATTTCACGGGACCAATCAATCGAGAGTCCCATCGCCATCATCTGCTTTTTCATATAAGCGATATTGGAGTAGGTCCACTGCGCTGGTGGTACTTGATTATTGATCGCCGCATTTTCAGCTGGCATACCAAAAGCATCCCAGCCCATCGGCATCAACACATTAAAGCCTTGCATGCGCAGTTGGCGTGCCATCACATCATTAATTGTGTAATTACGCACATGCCCCATATGTAATTTGCCAGAAGGATAGGGCAACATGGAGCAGGCATAAAATTTTGGCTTTAAGCTGCCATCCGGATTTTTTGCTTCTTCTTCAACGCGGTAGACATTGGCGTCTTGCCACTTTTGACGAACTTCTAATTCTACAGTGCGATGGTCATACTGGGTCATACGTTATTCTTTTCTTCTTGAAAATATCGACAATTAAAGTTGGTTCAAACCTAAAACATCCTGCATATCAAAAAAGCCAGTTGCTTCTTGATTTAAAAAACGGGCAGCACGAAGAGCTCCTTGAGCATAGGACATACGACTGGCGGATTTATGCGTGATTTCGATCCGCTCCCCATCCCCCGCAAATAAGACCGTGTGATCACCCACAATATCGCCACCTCGAATGGTTGCAAAACCAATCGTGCCCTCTTGACGCTCACCAGTATGGCCTTCACGCGACATCACAGCCCACTCCTTGAGATCTTTACCCTGCACTTTGGCAATTACCTCACCCATTTTCAGTGCAGTCCCAGACGGTGCATCTACTTTATGTTTATGGTGCGCTTCAATCACTTCAATGTCGTAGCCTTGATTCAAAATCTTGGCGGCTAGTTCTAATAACTTAAAGGTAGCATTCACACCAACGCTCATATTTGGCGCAAAGACAATTGCTGTGCGAGTACTTAGTTCTTTTAACTCGGCTTGCTCTGAAGCGCTGAGCCCCGTGGTACCAATAATCATTTTGATACCATGCTCTGCAGCATAACGAGCATGATTCATCGTGCCTTCCGGCCGGGTAAAATCAATCAAAAATCTGGCATTCGTTAAACCTTGGCCAAGATCAGCAGTAATCACGACACCAGTTTGTTTACCGAGTGTTGCTCCTGCATCTTGACCAATTGCTGGACTTTGAGCAATATCTAGTGCACCGACGAGGGTAGCATCACTACTTGCCAAAATCGTTTCAATCAACATTTTGCCCATCCGACCGGATGCGCCTGCTACGGCTATTGGTAAAGTAGATTTCATATGTTTATTTAAAAAAATAGTAGCGTAAGGATTGTGAATTGAATCTATTTAGGTATGCTTTGGGGGTATTTAATTGAAATAAGGTTAATTCCAATTAATAACCATTCCCGTAAATTAAAAATTACCGATCCGCTTTACGCAGGTCATTTCTGATGGCATCAATTTCAAGTATCAAATCTTTTTCATTTGGTAAGTTATCAGCATCAATCTTGGCTAATTTTGTACCTTCAAAAGTTAAAGTGACTCGTCTTTGTTGCATATCCTTTGAATCACCTTTGCGATATACAAAGACATAATCCCAACGATTTACGTGGAATATATCATTCAAGAGTGGCGTGCCCAAAATCGCTTTTACTTGATCTTTTGACATCCCAGGTCTGATGGACTCTAATAAATCTTTTGAGATCACATTGCCTTGCACAAGATCTGGTCGGTAAGGATTAAATACCCGAGTTACAAGGTCATCTTTCTCCTTCACCAAGGTAGGTTTATTCGCGGTACTTGAACAAGCACCCAATACCAGTGTCGTACTTACTACCAAAATAATTAACTTTAGTGTCTTTGTCATAAAATTCAAGCCTAGATAGAGAAAGTGAAGCATACCTATTAGATATCTGAGTGCTAATTTTAACGCTTAACGGATGAATCTTCTGAATATTTCACCTTTTTTCCCTAAACGATTTACTTTTGAATACAATCTAGATTCGTAGAGTAGTATTTTCGATTAGCAATTCAACCCGTTTTCTCATGGCAACCAACTCCAACTCTTCTAACGACTTACGTAATATTGGACTCAAAGTAACGGGTCCTCGGATTAAGATTTTGGAGTTCTTTCACCAAAATCCAGGGGCTCACTATAGTGCCGATGATATTTATCTTGCGCTGAGTAAAGATGGCATGGATATTGGTTTAGCCACCGTTTACAGAGTATTAACCCAGTTTGAACAAGCTGGTATTTTGCTGCGTAATCATTTCGAATCGGGCAAAGGCGAAGGAAAAGCGATATTTGAGCTCAACGAAGGTGTGCACCATGATCATCTAGTTTGTTTAGATTGTGGTCATGTTGAAGAATTCGTTGATAGCGCCATTGAAAATCGTCAACGGGAAATCGCCAGCAAATTAGGCTTTATTCTTGAAGAACACGTCCTAGCGATGTACGGGTCTTGTACAAAGAAAAACTGCAAATATAAAACTTAATTTACTTGTCGTCTTTGGTAATTAAAGCGACATCTCCGCAAAATCCACAACTCCGATTCTGCATAATAATCTTCTCTATTTGTTGCCAATTTTCAAAGGCACTGAAACTTACTGTTGTTTTATTTACAATACTCTAAATTTAAATCCCAAACTTGGTGCTTGACACTCCCTTATATTGTTGATAATAATGAACTAATTTCCGCACATCCACCGTTCAAGGGAGTCCTTATAGCTTATCTTTCTATCGAATTAACATCAAACTTCTATATACTTTCAGAACATTTTCCTTTTTAGTCAAATTTTACAAAATAGATCAATGTCATACCCGATTATCACTCTTCTAATCTCTTACTTTCTTACATTTTTAATTGTTAAGAATGCGGATTGGCATCTTCATTTATCAAGCGATCATCAGCACGGACCCCAAAAATTGCATTCAGGGTCTATTTCCCGGATTGGCGGTCTTGGCATTTTCCTCTCCCTCGTTATTGTTGTTATTACAAATTACTTTCTAGAGGAAAATCCAAGTAAAGATTTTTTAGTTTTCTTCATTTGTACACTTCCTTGTTTTGTCATTGGTATTCGTGAGGACTTGACTAAAAAGGTGGGGGTAAAACTCAGATTATTATTCACAGCCATTTCAGCCTTAATTGGTATTTATTTCCTAGATGGCTTAATTTATGGCGTTGATCTACCGATTGTGGATGATTTATTGAAGATGAAATGGTTTTGTTATGTTTTTACCATCTTCGCAATTACTGGTATTTCGAATGCTTACAACATCATTGATGGTCTCAATGGCTTAGCTGGCATGGTAGGTATCGTTTCATTATTAGCCATCTATTATATTGCCTATCTTTTTGGTGATCACTACATCCTATTCTTGGCCCAAATTTTAATTGCTAGTATTTTAGGATTTTTACTTTGGAACTACCCCAAAGGGAAGATTTTTTTAGGGGATGCTGGCGCCTATCTGATTGGGTTTTGTAGTGGCTTTTTATCTTTATTATTGGTCGATCGCCATACGGAAATTTCGCCTTGGTTTGCCTTGTTGGTCAATTTCTTCCCCATCTTTGAAACCATATATTCAATTTTCCGTAGAAAAGTAAGTAAGAATCAAGATCCAACCGCCCCAGATGCACAACATTTTCATTCTCTCGTCTACTTTTGGCTAAAGCATCGGTCACCTGAGAGCAATTGTAAAGATCTAAAACTGCCTTTATGGGTCAAAAATGCACAGGCTTCTACTATCCTTTGGGTTTTGCCAATTTCGTGTACTATCCCAGCTGTGTTATTTTTCGACAACTCTTTTATTTTGAAATCTTTTACTTTCTTGTTTTGTGTTACTTACGTCCTCGTTTACCGGCTACTAATCAAAAGCAATAACACATCAGTTATTAATGAAGTTACTTCAGGAGCGAAGGTTTAATTTAAACTTGGAGTAATCCAAGTATCTGTGTTCAAAGCAGCAGAAGCTTGTTTGGATTGAATAGGTTCTCTGGATCTAAGGCTTTTTTGATATTTCTCATCATTTGATAAGCTACACTGCCGCGATGCTCTAACAGGTACTCCCGTTTCAGTTGGCCAATGCCGTGTTCAGCAGAAATCGATCCACCAAACAATTGAATTTGTGCAAAAACAATCTGCGTAATTCTCTCTTCATGCTCCTGAATATAATTAGCTTCGGCACCCCTCGGTGCACAGAAGTTGTAATGTAAGTTACCGTCGCCTAAATGGCCAAAATTGATAATCTGTAATCCTGGGAACTGTTCACTTAATAAGCGGTCGGTACTTGCAATAAAACCTGCTATTTTTGAGATCGCAAAGGAGATATCAAATTTGATATTACCCGGTTCTTTTGCCTGCGCTAAAGTAATATGATGCCGAATTCCCCAAAATTCATTCACTTGGGCTTGGGATGTGGCGATGGCAGCATCTAGGATTCTGCCGTTTTCTAGATAACCCTCGAGAGTGCTTTCTAAAATATCCTGAATACGATGCGAAGCTTGGTCTTGATCCTGATCAAAATTAGCCAATTCAATTAGGAGTGTGTATTGACCTGTTAAAAAAATAGGTCTTTGATACTGCGGAAAATGTTCCATGGTTAAGGCCAGGGACTCTCGGGACATCATCTCAAAAGCACATAATTCATTACCAGCCAGGCGTTGTAGATCTTGCAGGAGGGCAATCATCTCTGGTAATTCGTTGATCGCCACAAGTGCCGCATAATGACCCAATGGAGCTGGAAAAATTTTAAATACTCCGGCAGTAATAATGCCCAATGTACCCTCAGAGCCAATTAATAAGTTTTTTAAGTCATAACCAGTATTGTCTTTACGCAGACCCTTTAATTGCGTGTAGATCTCACCATTAGCAAGAACCGCTTCAATTCCCACACAGATGTCACGCGTATTGCCATACCTCAGAACATTAACGCCGCCAGCGTTGGTCGCTAAATTACCGCCAATAGTACAACTCCCCTGCGCAGCTAAACTTAGTGGAAAAAATGCGCCACTTGCTTGTACTTTTTCTTGAACGGTTTGTAAGATGCAACCTGCCTCGACCGTAATCGTTTGGTTTTCTAAATCCATTTCTCGGATTTGATTAAGGCGCTTGAGGGATAAAATGATTTGTGCATTATCACCCTCTGGAGTCGCTCCACCACACAAACCGGTATTGCCCCCTTGAGGAACGATTTTGACTTTTAGCTCCCCACATAACTTGACGACCTTAGCAACCTGTTCAGTGGTTTTAGGAAGTGCTACAGCAAGTGCACTCCCAGAAAAAATCCCGCGCCAATCGGTTAAGAACGGGGCTAGATCTTCTTTTTCAAACAAAACGCCTGCAGAACCTAAAAGGTCTTGCAGGCGTTGAATGACGGCGTGCATTGAAATGAAGTAAGCGGATTACTTAAATTTTACTTCGCTTGCATCAGAGCAACCGTTGCATTTAACATCTGGCAACTGTAACCCCACTCATTGTCATACCAAGATAAAACTTTAACTAATTTACCATCTTTGGAAACGCGCGTTTGCGTACTATCAAAAATACTTGGGTAAGGATTATGATTAAAGTCGACGGATACTAATGGCAAAGTGTTGTAAGCTAGGATGCCTTTGAGCTCACCTTCACTTGCCGTTTTGAGGATTTGATTGACTTCTTCAAGGGTGGTTGCTCTACTCGCAGTAAAGGTTAAATCGACTACTGAGACATTGATGGTCGGAACACGCATCGCAAAGCCATCAAACTTACCTTGTAAAGCCGGCAGTACTAGGCCGACTGCTTTAGCAGCGCCTGTTTTTGTCGGAATCAAACTTTGTGTTGCAGAACGCGCACGGCGCATATCTTTGTGGTACACATCGGTTAAAACTTGGTCATTGGTAAACGAATGGATGGTCGTCATCAAACCGGCATCAATCCCGATTTGTTCTAGTAATGGCTTGACGAGTGGTGCTAAACAGTTCGTTGTACAACTAGCGTTGGATACAACTAAATCACTCGCTTTTAACACCTGATGATTAACACCATACACAACCGTTGCGTCTACATCATCGCCACCAGGAGCAGAGATGAGTACTTTTTTTGCCCCTTGGGCAATATGTACCATCGCTTTTTCTTTCGTCGTAAACGCACCAGAACACTCTAAAACCACATCAACTTGATGTTCACCCCATGGTGTTTCTAGAGGATTACGGGTGGAATACATCCGGATCCGATCGCCATCAATCACTAAGTATTCGCCGTCTACTGTTACGGTAGAACTAAATTTACCGTGAGCGGAGTCATATTGGGTCAAGTGAGCATTGATATCGATACCACCCAAGCCATTAATGGCAACAACTTTTAAATCAGTTCTTTTTTCCTCATAAATGGCTCTGAGAACCATTCTGCCAATACGCCCATAACCGTTAATTGCTACTCGAATCGTCATGAATTACTCCTGAATTAAATATAAATTGTTGTCTCGCTATTTTTATAGTTTTAACTTCACTTTGCAGTTTGACCAAGCACATCCATTGCTGTTTTAACAATGTTCTCCGTCGTTAAGCCAAAGTATTGATACAACACACCGGCAGGAGCAGACTCGCCAAAAGTATCTAAACCTTGCACTGCAGCACAGCCGTATTTCCACCAGCCATCTGTAACACCCGCTTCAATCGCCACCCGAGGAATACCCGCTGGTAACACGCTGGCTTTATAAGCACTGGATTGTTGATCGAAGGTCGTTGTCGAAGGCATGGATACTACGTTTGCGGCAATCCCCTTCTCAGCTAGGGCGCTCGCCACACTCATTGCTAAACCTACTTCAGAACCGGTGGCCATGAAGACGATTTTCGGATTTTTAACTGCTTTGAGCACATATCCACCCTTTTCAATATTGGCAATTTGCTCGGCAGTTTTTTCTAAATAAGGACAATTTTGACGACTAAAAATTAAACTCGTTGGCCCCTTGCGGCGCTTGACAGCACTCGCCCAAGCAACAGCAGATTCGGTTGTATCCGCTGGACGCCATACATCCATATTGGGAATCAATCTTAAACTAGCAGTTTGCTCAACTGCTTGATGCGTTGGGCCGTCCTCACCAAGTCCAATGGAGTCATGCGTAAACACAAAAATACTTCTGATTTTCATGAGCGCTGCCATGCGCAGTGCATTACGACTATAGTCAGAGAAGGTTAAGAAAGTGCCCCCAAACGGTATATAGCCACCATGTAAAGTGACGCCGTTCATCATGGCGCTCATCCCAAACTCACGTACGCCATAACTAATATGATTGCCCCAAGTATTGGGTTTAAGTGATTTGGAATTGCTCCAATTGGTTAAGTTAGAGCCAGTTAAATCGGCTGATCCACCTAAGAACTCAGGGAGTACTTGCGCTAAGCCATCAATTGCATTTTGACTGGCTTTGCGTGTGGCAATGGTTTCTGCTTTAGCAGAGATATTAGCGAGTAAGGTTTGTACCGTCGCTTCGAAGGACTCCGGTAAATCACCTGACATACGACGTGTAAGTTCTTTAGCTAAATCTGGATAGGCTTTTTGGTACTCTTTAAAATGCAAGTTCCAAAGTTGCTCCGTAGCCGCACCCATTTCTTTTGCATCCCACAAACCATAAACCTCTGTTGGCACTGTAAATGGCGGATAGTTCCAACCGATGGATTCTCTAGTTGCGGCAATTTCTGCGGCACCTAAAGGTGCGCCGTGCACTTTGTCCGTATCGGCAAGATTCGGTGAGCCTTCACCGATTCTGGTTTTACAAGCGATCAAAGTCGGCTTACCATTATTCATCGATTTGGCATAGGCGATTGCACTCGATACTTCATTTGCATCATGACCATTAATATCACGAATGACATTCCAACCATAGGCTTCAAAGCGTTTTGGTGTATCTTCAGCGAACCAGTTAACAACCCGTCCGTCAATCGAAATACCGTTGTCATCCCACAGCGCAATTAACTTGGATAAGCCTAAAGTACCGGCTAAAGAGCAAGCCTCGTGACTGATTCCTTCCATCAAACAACCGTCACCTAAAAATGCATAGGTATAGTGATTGACGATGGCATGACCCGGACGATTGAACTCTTCTGCTAATAACTTTTCAGCTAAAGCCATTCCTACTGCATTCGAAATCCCTTGACCTAAAGGACCGGTTGTCGTCTCTACACCTGGCGTGACGCGGTATTCTGGATGCCCTGCTGTTTTACTATGTAATTGTCTGAAATTTTCAATTTCAGACATCGGTAAATAATAGCCCGTTAAATGCAACACAGAATAGAGCAACATGGAGCCATGTCCATTGGAGAGCACAAAACGATCGCGATCCATCCACAGTGGGTTTTTAGGATTGTGTTTTAAATGGTCATGCCACAATGCAACTGCGATATCCGCCATCCCCATCGGCATGCCAGGGTGTCCAGAGTTCGCTTTTTGTACTGCATCCATCGACAGAGCGCGAATGGCATTGGCCATCAATTTGGAATCTTCGGAAGTTAGTTTGGTAGGCATAAATTTAGTTTGTATATTTGGTTAGCTTATTGAATTAGCTTGAGCAATACTATTTTAATCATTTGGGCTGAATACTTCGTAAAGATATTAACTGGTATTTACTCGTTTTAATTTGCCCTGTTTATTTGCATCTTCGGCATTTCTTCTTGATGAAGGTAGAATAAACAAGACCACTTTTGTTCTATTTTAACATTGGACCTATGTCTCACTTTTATCTTCCTGGTAATTGGCAAGAAAGCCAAGTTCTTGCTCCCGAATCGCTCAGACATCACCTTCGAGTAAGACGAGTGTCCTCAAGCGAATCGATTGCTGTTTTTAACGGGGCGGGGATGGTCGCGAATGCCTCCATTGATGGTGCATCCACTGATAAAAAATTATTCTTAAACTTGAATAATCTGCGCGAAGATCTCAGTCGTGAGTCTAATTATCCGATTACCTTAATCCAAGGTCTAGCTGCTAACGAAAAAATGGACTGGCTAATCGAAAAAGCCGTTGAATTAGGGGTTGGCACCATTATTCCAGTGCAAACGCAGCGAAGCGTCCTCAAGGTAAACGTGCACCAAGACGAAAAAAAAGCGCAGAAAAAGATGGAGCATTGGACGCAGATTATCATTGCCGCCTGCGAGCAGTGTGATCGCACTATTTTGCCAACCCTCGAAGCACCCCAAACTCTCAATCAGTTTTTAAGTCAATTTGATGTGGCAAGTTGCGCTCAATTGCCCATTGTTTTGTCGCCACTTGGCACTCTCAAACTAGTCAGTATTTTAAAAAGAGCCCCTGGCCAAGGTGTTGCTCTCATGGTTGGACCTGAGGGTGGCTTTGATGAAAATGAGATGCAAAGTATCGAACAGCGGGGCTGGATGAGTGCTACGATGGGGAATCGAATTTTAAGAACTGAAACAGCCGGTATTAGTGCGATATCAGCAGTTCATGCAATTTGGGGTAGCTTTTAAGCAAAATGCCGCTACTTAGCGGCATTGAGATGCATCAAGAAGTTTTGATTATTTAGTAAAGATGTTCCAATAACTCTTTAAGCTAAATTTGCAAACGAATAAAACACGCGGTAAGGGACTCTTCTTTCTGCCCAGTATTCCACGGCGTCACGGAACACATCGAGTAATGTTTCGCGAGCATCTTTGTCGAACTTGAGCGTTGAAGGTATTCCTTCTAAAACCACTACGAATCCAGGTTGCGGTCCTGACTTATCAATCAGAGTAGTGAGCGCATCTAACAAATGATCGTAGTTTTTAGCTTGCTGTTTCGTAAAATGATAGGCTTTAGCCACTGACTCCAGCACTTCACCTTTGGTAAAAGCATGTGCAGAATTCGCATAAACAAAATGCTGACCTAGTTCAGACGCAGCTTCCATTAACTCTTCAGTTCTAAAAGCACGAATCGACTGGACTATATTTGTTCGAACGCTTCTCAGCATTGCTGCAGGTCCACTATCCCTAACTGCTAACGCGGCACGCCAAGATGGTGCAGGTTTTTTCTTGGGAAGGGCACTTAAATCTCTTAAAACACTACCTGTTGGATACAAACTGTTGTTGTAATAAGGTGAAGATGGTGATGATGGGGTTGTAGGCATACTCATACCGGTGTTCATACCTGAACGGTTGATTGTTGAACCAAGGCTGTGATCTACGGACTGATCTTCTTCCCAGCCTGCCAATGTTGCGTTTTCTGGAATGTTTATAGTCATAATGCGTAAAGGTTACTCTTTTCTGTAACATTTGACAAGAGGTATTCCTTAAAAAACAGAGTAAACATATGATTCTAAAGACGATAAAAATTAGTAAATACTTGCTTTCAAACCGTCAATCGATGATGAGGATACCAATAATTACTCGCACCATATGGCAGAAATACGTCGTAAATACCTGATTTTTTTAAACAAGTTTATAAAATTTATTCATTAACTACAAATACGACTCCCTCTATCGAGGGTATTAATTTATGATTTAATTTTTTGAGACCTTAAGTTAATCTCAAGTTATTTTTAAAGTTAGTTAAACAAATAATCAGAGTGTTCAATCATTGGTTCTTTAACCTTATGACCCAAAGTTGCTAAAAACAAATTGATTCCTTCACGCCTAACAAATTTCATCGCAGGAACAAGATCGCTATCACCAGTGACCAGAACGATAATATCTACTTGTTTTTTTAAGGATAAAGCTGCCATGTCCATTCCAATACGCATATCAACACCTTTTTGAGTAATACTTGGCCTCAAATCTTCAGGACTAATTGTTAGGTTAGAGCTCGGTGTCTTTAAAAGTCGGGGCTTTAGGTCCCATCCATTGAAACTTAACTCACCTAAACGTAAAGTGAGGAAAGGAATATTTTTCAATCCTTTAAATAAGGCTTCTGCAGTTTGAACCACTGGATGACTACCAAAATCTAAAACTTCTTGGCTTAAAGGATTCTTTTCGGAATTTTTAAGAGGTTGGGAATCATAATAATAGATCCTATACAAGTTGGAGTCTACAAGTAATTTGTGTGTTTTTAAATCATCAACAAAGCTCTGAATATCTGATGCTTGCATTGGTGCATTGGGACCGCGAGAGAGCTTTCTTTTAATGAAGCCACCATCGATTAGAATTGCATAATTTTTCATGGAGGTGTGCTACTTGACGGGTCGGCGATCTGGTCGCCTGTTACATGTCACCCGTGGTTTCGCTTTTTTTATGAATAATTATCATATCATAAGGAAAAAATAACCAAAAATTAAGGTTTTTGTTATTTGTGCGACTCAATTCCCATCACTGCCAAGGTAGCCATGTTGACGATACGACGCACCGTTGATGATGGTGTCAAAATGTGTACAGATTTAGCAGCACCCAATAGAATCGGGCCAATCGCGATACCATTACCTGCCGCTACTTTGAGTAAGTTGTAAGAAATGTTGGCAGCATCAATATTTGGCATTACGAGTAAATTGGCACGACCATCTAAAGTACCGTCTTTCATGATTGTGTTTCTAATGGCGGGATCTAAAGCACAATCGCCGTGCATTTCACCATCGACTTCAATGTCAGGATGCTTTTCACGCAAAATTTGGTAGACTTTGCGCATTTTCTCTGCTGAAACTGCGGTTGAGGATCCAAAATTCGAGTGCGATAACAGCGCTACTTTCGCCTCGATATTGAGTGAGCGCATTTCAGCAACAGCCAGTCTCGTAATTTCTGCCAACTCGTCTGCAGTTGGATCATAGTTAATATGCGTATCAACAATAAATAACTGGCGATCTGGCAAGACTAAAGCGTTCATAGCAGCGTAAACATTCGTCCCCTTTTCATGTCCAATCACAACATCAATAAAATGTAAATGGGCCGATGGACTACCAACGAGTCCACAAATTAAACCGTCTGCATCCCCTTTTCGAACCATCAAACTACCAATCAAGGTGCTTCTGCGTCGAACCTCTAGTTTGGCATAAGACTGCGTAACGCCTTTACGCTTGGTGAGTTCATAAAAAGTTTGCCAATAATCTTTAAACCGCTCATCGTTTTCGGTATTGATAATGGTGTAATCGGTATCTAGTGCTAAACGTAAGCCTAACTTCTTGATGCGGTGTTCAATCACACCGGGACGACCAATCAAAATCGGATTCACAATATCTTCATCGACTAATACCTGTACCGCACGCAGGATTTTCTCGTCCTCACCCTCACAAAATACAATCCGTTTTTTACTTTGATCAATCTTTTTAGCCGCAGCAAACAACGGCTTCATCACTGTGCCTGATTGATAAACAAACTGTTGTAGTTGGTTGGTGTACGCCACAAAATCGGTTATCGGCCTGGTTGCTACACCACTATCCATCGCCGCTTTAGCTACTGCAGGGGCGATAATGGTGATTAGTCTAGGATCAAACGGTTTTGGAATCAAATATTCAGGGCCAAAAGTTAAATCAGCAATGCCGTAAGCATTTGCCACAATTTCACTTTGCTCAGCGCGGGCCAGCTCAGCGACCGCTTCGACCGCAGCAATTTCCATTTCACGAGTAATCGTCGTAGCTCCCACATCTAATGCTCCACGGAAGATGAATGGGAAGCAGAGTACGTTGTTTACTTGATTCGGATAATCCGTTCTTCCAGTAGCGATCACCGCATCTGTTCTTACCGCTTTGATATCGGCTGGATTAATTTCCGGATTGGGATTGGCAAGCACAAAGATCAATGGGTTTGGCGCCATTTTCTTGACCATATCCTGACTGACCACGCCTCCAGCAGAAAGTCCCAATAAAATATCCGCATCTTGAATCACGTCACTTAAAGTTCTTGCAGAAGTTTCTTTGGCAAAAACATCTTTATCAGGATCCATTAACTCGACCCGACCTTTGTAAACGACTCCAGCCAAATCAGTCACAAAAATGTTTTCAACGGGCATGCCTAAATCGACCAGTAAATCCAAACAGGCAAGGGCCGCGGCGCCCGCACCGGAAGTAACTAATTTAACTTCTTTAATATTCTTCCCAACGACTTTAAGGCCGTTCGTAATCGCGGCACACACCACAATCGCTGTGCCATGTTGATCATCATGAAAAACAGGAATCTTCATTTTTTCGCGTAATTTACGCTCTACGTAAAAGCAATCAGGCGCCTTAATATCTTCTAAATTAATACCGCCAAAGGTTGGCTCTAAAGATGCAATAATATCGACCAATTTGGCTGGATCGGATTCGTTGATTTCAATATCAAATACATCGATTCCAGCAAACTTTTTAAATAAAACAGCTTTTCCTTCCATTACAGGCTTACTTGCTAACCCCCCGATATTACCCAGACCTAGCACAGCGGAACCGTTCGTGACCACGCCCACGAGATTACCTCTTGCGGTATATTTCACGGCGTTAGCAGGGTCTGCCACGATTTCTAAACAAGCAGCGGCAACTCCAGGAGTGTAGGCAAGTGCTAAATCCCGTTGGTTGGTTAATTGCTTAGTGGGAGTTACAGAAATTTTTCCAGGTGTCGGAAACTGATGATAATTGAGAGCAGCTTGTCTTAGCGCTTCTTGTGAATTGCTGGGTGTTGTAGCGTTATTTGATGTCGCTTTTTTAGCATCTTGGCTCATATTTGTTCCATATTATGTATTGCTATTTATGTGTTATTTTTTTAATGTTTCTTTAATATTACTGATTGATATGATCTATTTGCATTACTTTACGCCATTTTTATAACATCACCTACAATTCATCATGGCTTCTCCTAAATCCCAACCATTTGGTGAGTTTGACCTTATCAATACTTATTTTTTAAGGAACTCTTCACCAAATACCGCTTCCAAGCAAGAAAGAGCTCATGTTCTACTTGGGATTGGTGACGACTGCGCTTTACTTGACTCACCACCAAATGACCACATATTAGCAGTGACCTCTGATATGCTGGTTGAAAATCGGCACTTTTTTAGTGATACTGACCCGAAGCTTTTGGGGCATAAATGTCTAGCGGTAAATCTTTCTGATTTGGCAGCGATGGGCGCTAAACCTATGGCGTTTACCCTGTCTATTGCACTCACGCAGATTAACCACGCTTGGTTAGCCGCCTTCTCAGAGGGTTTACACGCGTTATCTGATCGTTTTAATTGCCCATTAATTGGCGGTGATACGACTTCAGGACCATTAACCATCTCGATTACTGCGATAGGCCATCTACCTAAAAACAACGCTTTAAAGCGCAGTAATGCCCTAGCTGGCGATGATATTTGGCTTTCAGGTGAAGTTGGTGATGCAAGATGCATACTTGGTATTGCGCGTGGCGAATGGCTCCCAATCCCTGGGTCAGAAAACTTCACCCACCGCATGCACGCCCCAGAACCAAGAGTTGACTTAGGTATAGCTCTTAGAGGTCTAGCTCATGCAGCTATTGATATTTCTGATGGTTTATTGGGTGATTTGCAGCATATTCTAAAAGCATCTCATTGCAATGCGAGCATTCAGATCGATCAGGTTCCTGTCTCTACTCTATTAAGTAATTCAAGTCGGGAGTTGCGAAGGCTATGTAGCTTAAAAGGTGGTGATGACTATGAATTATGTTTTACTGCCCCAAATGCCAATGCGCCCCAAATTGAGGCAATTGGTCGTGCCTTAAACCTTCGCCTTACCAAAATAGGTCAAATTACAGAAGCAATCAATAAAATCGAGTCACAAAGTCCAAGTACTCCTCAATTTGGTCGGATGCGCCTCATTGATCAAGACGGAAATTCCCTAGACGACAAACAAACGCAAATCTATTTAAAATCATTTGATCACTTTGAATCATCCTAAATCCATTTTGAATTGAACATGTCCGATTTTCTATCCTCTTCAACTCCTTCTGAATTCACTCAGGCCAGGCAATCGTTGGCCGGAGTAACGCCTACCTTCAAGTGGGTCAAAGATCGTCCTTGGCGCTTATTTGCCTTTGGCTTTGGCTCGGGCTTAAGCCCTCTTGGCCCTGGTACGGTTGGTACTCTTTGGGCTTGGATTGCCACCCTAACCTATCATATTTTTTATCCTAGTTTAGCCACCTCAGAAAGCATCGTGCTATTAATCGCTGGTCTGATTCTAGGGATCGTCGTTTGCGGCTTAACGGGTAAAGAACTAGGTAAAACAGATCATGGCGGGATTGTTTGGGATGAAATTCTCGCTTTTTGGTTGATTTTATTTTTTGTTATACCCTGCTCATGGATTGTGCAGTCCTTGGCTTTTGTGTTGTTTCGTTTCTTTGATATTGCTAAACCTGGCCCAATTCGCTTAGTAGATCAATACTTTAAAGAGTGGCAACCAAGTCCAAGACTTGAGCCATTTGCTGCTTGGATTCGTGGTTTTGGGGTGATGGTAGATGATCTATTCGCAGCCCTGGCTACCCTAATGGTTTTATCGATTCTTGTTCGCTTTGGAGTCATCGCACTATGAACCACGTTGCCAATGAACACGCTTTAGCTCTGTCTCAGTTCCTAATTGAGCATCATCTTCTTATCAGTACTGCTGAATCTTGTACGGGCGGGATGGTATCGAGTGCTTTAACTGATCTTGCAGGTTCTAGCGCTTGGTTTGACCGGGGCTTTGTAACCTATAGTAACGAAGCCAAAGTAGATAGTCTTGGTGTTCAGATGGAGCTGATTCAACATCACGGGGCAGTAAGTGAAGAGGTAGCTCGTGAAATGGCTATTGGCACAATTACACACTCCAAAGCAAATGTTGGCCTATCGATTACTGGGGTCGCAGGTCCAACTGGCGGTAGTCTAGAAAAACCCGTTGGTTTTGTCTGTTTTGGCTGGGCTTGGAAACAAAATGGTGTCATAGCATCCCATACTCAAGGTGTGCATCTTTTAGGGGCTGACACCACTATTACCGACTCAACTCGACATGCAGTGAGAATATTAGCTAGAGACTTCGCTTTAAGCAAGCTCCTTACCCTTATCAATGGCGATTCAACGACCAGTTCGCCAGCTATTTAGCCTGATTAATCGCATCCCTAGTTTTTATTGCTTCTTTTCTGGCAGCCTCTGCAAAGTCTGCACCATTACTGGCATATAAGATGGCTCTGGAAGAGTTAATCATTAGGTTTTTACTGCATCCAGCTTGCACCGTCGCTTCGATATCGCCGCCCTGTGCACCAATGCCCGGTATTAACAATGGCATATCGCCGACAATTTGCCGAACTTTAGCAATTTCTTCAGGAAAAGTCGCGCCAACGACCAAACACATTTGTCCGTTGGTATTCCATTTGGTAGCCGCATTAAAGGCCACCCGCTCATATACCGACACCTGCTCACCACTATCATCGGTCGTTTTTAGAAACTGAATATCCGATCCACCTGGATTAGAAGTTCTACACAAGACAATGACCCCCTTACCTGCATATTTCAGATAAGGCTCCATTGAATCAAAACCCATATAAGGGTTTACGGTTACTGCATCCGCTTGATAACGCTCAAAAGCCTCTACTGCGTATTGCGAAGCAGTAGAACCAATATCTCCTCGTTTTGCGTCTAAAATGACTGGAACTCTTGGATAATGGGTATGGATGTATTGGATTAACTGTTCTAGCTGGTCTTCCGCCCTTGCTGCAGCAAAATAAGCAATTTGGGGTTTGAAAGCACAAACTAAGTCCGCTGTTGCGTCTACAATATATCGGCAGAACGTAAAAATTGAATTTGCTTGACCTTGTAAGGAAATTGGGAACTTTTGTTGATCCGGATCTAGGCCGACGCATAGCATCGACTGATGTTTTTCAACGCAATCTTGGTACTTTTCTAAAAAAGAAGAACCATTATTAGTAGTAGGTGAATTATTCAAAAGAATTAAATTAAATTGTTTTAATAACGATACTTTAAACTTTCTTTTAATTCTAGTTAAGAAGTAAATTTGAGGAAATGCAAAATGATCAATTTATTCACATTACAAAACGGCCGATTGGTCCAAGAACAAGTTGAAGACCTCAATGAACTTTTAGAGCAACATGCGCCTATTTGGATTGATGCAATTGAGCCTAATGATGAAGAGTTGGGTTGGATTAAGACGGCATTTGGCGTTTCTCTCCCTGAATTAGAAGAGTTAGGTGACCTTGAAGCATCGGCTCGGTACTTTGCCGGGGAAGATGGTTACTTACATATTCGTACTGATTTTTTACTCGATGAAGATGATCTTTCCCGTAACGTTCGGGTTGCTTTCGTCCTCACCGATAAAACTTTGTTCTCTATCCACGATGAAGATTTACCTGTGTTCCGTTTAGTTCGGATGCGTGCTCGTCTGCGCCCTGGTTCTGTTAACGACGCGAAAGATGTACTGCTAGATCTTTATTCTACCGATGCCGAATACTCTGCTGATTCCCTTGAAGAAGTTTACGTTCAGCTTGAAGAGGCCAGTAAGGTGGTCCTGTCCAACACCGTTACTGACCAAATTGCTGGAGTTGTTCTCGAAACGATTGCAAAAGAGGAAGATACGAATGGTCGTATCCGTCGTAACGTCATGGATACCCGCCGTGCACTTTCTTATTTAATGCGCAGTAAATATTTATCTGATGTGCAACAAGAAGAGGCAAGGCTGATTTTGCGAGACATCGACTCCCTCGAAAACCACACTGCTTTCCTCTTTGATAAGATCAACTTCTTAATGGATGCGACGGTCGGTTTTATTAACATTAACCAAAATAAGATCATTAAAATCTTCGCCGTGGTATCGGTGGGACTCATGCCACCGACCCTGCTCGCTAGTATTTGGGGCATGAACTTTGAGTTCATGCCTGAATTAAAACTAATGATTGGTTACCCCATTGCACTTGGAATGATGGTTATTTCAACGATTCTGCCGCTTGTTTACTTTAAGCGTAAAGGTTGGATGGACTAGATCGTCTTATCAATCAAATTACCTTTACCTAGGTTTCATCTGTTGTTATTTTGTATCTTTTTTTAAGTTCAGCCGCTGTTGTACGTACAATTTTCCCATCAATAATATTGACTATGGCCGTGTTGGTTTGTATTGCAATATCGATAGCATGTTGACCGGCACGAATCATTGCATCATAAGATCCAGCGATGTCTGGGTCAGGTGAATTGCGAATATCTTTTAATGGTTTCTTCATATTTTTATCGTAGCTGATTAAGCACTTGAATACGAAATAAAACCCTTAAAATTAACTGGCTTATAGACCTTCTCTAAGTGTCTTTAAAACCAAGTTCGTATCCAAACTTAATGAATCTGGTAACTTACGCCACAATTGGAAGGCTACTGCCGCTTGTTCAACTAACATTCCCAATCCATCCTTCACCACAAAACCTTGCTCTTGCATTTGTTGCATAAAGGCCGTTTGCTTACCGTACACCATGTCGTAACTCACCACTGTTTTTTCTTTGGTTTCGCAAATCATCGCAAGATGACTGGCCTGCACACTAGTTAGCGGGGAATCACTAGTTAAACCAGTCGAAGTGCCATTGATAATAATATCGAATGGCTCGTCTAAATTCTCAATCCAGTGACTCTCGAGCGCTCCTAAATGAGCTCCAACTTGTTCAGCTTCGGTATTAAAACGATTGACGAGCTCTAAGGCCTTTTCAAAAGTACGATTCACAATCACAATACTTGCGACCTGCGCTTTGATTAAGGGCAAAATAACTCCCTGCACTGCACCGCCTGCCCCCAATATCAAGACCGAGCGATCTTTTAGATTGTCACTCTCGCCCATTAAATCTTTCACTAAACCAAGACCATCTGAGTTCTCGCCAAATAACTTACCATTTTCCATCCACAGGATATTCACAACTCCGGCAGCTTGTGCATAACTACTTAACTCGTCACACATTGCAAAAGCTCGATTTTTAAAGGGCACAGTGACATTGAGACCGCACCCGCCTGCTGCAAAAAAGTCTTGTACCGTTTTCTCAAAATCATCTACTTCAGAAAATAACAAACCATATTTCATATTTTGATTAGTTTGCTTAGCAAACATTTCATGAATTTGCGGAGATTTACTGTGGGCAATCGGATTACCAATCACTGCGTAGACATCTTGCAAAGGATAATCTTGAGGTTGAATATTCATTTCTTAGCCTATTTCTTTTTTACTGGTTCTTTATTTGCGGAATTCGATTTCTGACCACTCTTGTCAATTTCTTGGATAGATCCGAGTTCTAATTGACTTTGTCCTTTTTGTTGTCCAACCCCCTGGATAAAATCAAAGGTCGCGATCCAATCAATTACATCTAATTTTGCCATCATTGCTGGTGAGAACTTCCCAAAAGGTGCGCAAGCATTCACGATGGCAATCGCTTGTTGATCTAGTTCTAAATTCCCAGAAGATTTTTCAATTTTTGGTTTAGAAATAATTTTCCCACTTTTATCAACGCTAATTAAAACAATCAAACTACCATACAAAGGTCCATTACTATTTCTTGGAAAGTAGGTGGTTCCGTATTTCTCTACCTTTTTGCGCATGGCGTCGTAATACTGGGCATAAATGACTGCTTTAGCACTAGTCGAAGTAAGAATCGCCTTACGCGGTTTACTTGCTTCCTGTTGTAATCTGTTGGCTAATTCAGCTTCAAGACGCTCTAACTTATCGAGCTCTTCAGTACTTTGACCTGTTCGATTTTTTTGCGTCATCGCCCCTTGATTCTTCATAGAAGAAATCAGGCGATTTTGTTCTTTTTGTAAATCTTCTAACTCCTTAGCAATACCAGGATTAATCGCTGCTATGGTAGTTGCACTGATTAGCTGATCACTTTGACCACCACCATTCAAATCGTTTTGCGCTAACTTTTTAGGCTTAAGAGGTGCTAGTTTGGATTGACTATTCACTAACACAACCGCTAAAGGTGTTTTTAGTCGCACCTCTTGCACTTCGCGATTCTCCTGTTGCCAGACAATGAAAACCACATGGATGACGATGGAGACAAGCACTGCGATCACGATAGATCGCTTAAACCATTGAAATAAATTGGCTTGCATCGTCACGAGATGTTTAATGTGTCGGCGTTACTGCTGGATTCGTAACAACCTCAGTTACTAAACTTTGAGTCTCGGTAATCTCTGCTGAAGAGGCGTCTGATGAAGGAGTATCCAACTCAACCTGAGGGATGGTTTCCTCTTCTACATCTGCTTCTTGACTATTAAAGTCCGGAGCGTATTCACTGGATTGTTGTTCATGCATTTGGATTAAACGTACTCCTGCATTCAGATTGAGTAAGTCGGTTGAAACGATTTCTATTTCAACACTAACGCCCCTTTTGGCAGTGGCTAATTCAGGTACGATTAATCTTAGTGGAATTGTTTCAACCCGAATCATCCCGTCCTTCAGTGTTCTCGCTTGCAGTCTGAGTGGCAAGCCCTGCTGGTTGACCCACTTTAAACACCAATACCGTTCAACCAATTGCTGGTAGGCATTATAGGATGTGTATCTAGCATCAAACTCTGCACAGAGGCCCATGATTCTGGTGTCTTTAGCCACAAATGGGGAAACCAGTTTTGCCATCATGCCATTCTTCACGAGAGCAATAATTTGCCACTGATTCACTAAGTCTGAGTATCTTCGTAGCGGTGAAGTGCACCAGGCATAATTTTCAACGCCTAGCCCCTCATGGCGACAAGGCGTGGTTTGCATCCGAGTTCTTTGGGCTCCCCAACCTTGTTGCGCTCTAAAAATAGCAGGTAATTCATTCGTTGCTAAATAAGTACCCCAAGTCTGATTACTAAAAATCATCCACTCAGCCACAATCGTATCCACCACTGAGCCTCTATTTCTTGCGCTAATTTCAACCTGCCAGGTTGAATCATTGACAGGTTGAGCCAGTATTGCCTCAGGATCTATCGGTTCTTGCGTCTCACTCAAAATAGAAAAACTAAAATCTCTTAACAGTGCATTCGGATCATTTTTACCAAGTTGCTCAGCACGTTGACCACCAGCTACTCGAGTTTCTTGACGCTTAGCAAATAATACTTTGGCACAGGTCCAAAGAAGTTTTAATTCATTTTCAAACGGAACTTTATTTGTTTCTGCTTCTCCTATGACATTCTCGCTTGAACCTTCCTCGATGCCATCAAAGTATTCCTCTGTTAAGACGTCTTCGATTTCATGTAAACGTAAATTTTGCTGAATCGGAACAAGCTCAATCACAGTTCGGTGTGGCGCGGTTGAGATAACTTCCCCACTCGGACTAATTTCTACATACAAAGAAATTGCTGGCCTTGCTTGTCCAGCCTCGAGAGAAAATACGTCTACGATGGACTTTGGCAACATGGTAATTTTGCCACCAGGGAAATAAGCGGTAGACATGCGCTGACTAGCGATTTCATCGAGTGCGTCATTTGTAGAAATACTCAGACTTGGTGCGGCAATATGCACCCCCACTTGATAGTTACCATTTACGAGTTGCGTAACGGAAAATGCATCGTCAATTTCAGTAGTACTAGCGTCATCAATCGAAAAAGCGGCTACGTTTGCTAAAGGCAATTCTTGTTCAAGCTGCTGAACAACGGAACTATTCACAATATTTAAGGCATTTTGTGGAAACGCTAAACCTTTAGGGAAATGCTCTTTAAAGAATTTCCCTTGATGAATCTCAAGGGCGGAGTGAATAGCCCCGAGCTCTAATAAGAGCTGCGCATTCGAAATCCCTTTTTGCGCACTAGCACTTGCTAAGGCTTTAAAAATATAGTGGTTCTTATCTGGGGCAAATAGCAGCATTTGTGCTTGATCTGAAATCTCAGGAGGTAATATTCCAGACAGGAGCTGCTCTTTCATCGTTTCTTGAGCAAGTGCCTCTTGCTTTTTTCGCTCAACGGACAAGAGCGCTGCTTTTAACTGCTCTTCCGGGGCACGTAAAAATTGTCCACGACCTTTGCGCCGAAAATAAATAGGGGCATTTTGTAAAGCCATGGCTAACCCAATCAATTGTTCGGTACTCACTTTATCGCCAAAGTATTCTTTGGCGATGGTATCAGTCGAAAACTCTTGATCTGGCGAACATTCCCATAAAAAATCCATATCAATGGAGGTCGCTAGTGCTTTGGCACTTTCCATCATCTTGGCTAAATCACCTGTTTCCCACTTTAGCCAAACTTCTTTAGCCTTCAGTTTGATTCGTTTGCCAAACTGGGTCTGGGCTTGCCAAAAATCGGCAGTTGCAACCGCAGGACCGATCGCACTAGCCCCCTTGATTTCACCACCTTCTTCAAAAATGAAATGCATGTATCAGACCAGTGCCTTTAAGATTTTTTGGTGAACGCCACCAAAACCGCCATTACTCATTACTAATAGATGATCGCCCGACTTTGCAATTTGAACAATTGCTTCGACCATTTGGTCTAAATCATCAAATGCTTGCGCCTTATCCCCGAGTGGACTCAGAACTTGTGCTAAATCCCAACCTAAGGCTGATTTTCCTTTGGAAGCGCCGTAACCAAACACCAAATCCGCATCCTGCAAACTGGTGGGTAACTGCTGCTTCATCACACCTAACTTCATTGTATTGGAACGAGGTTCTAATACAGCAATTAATCTTGCAGATTTTGCAGTACTCGACTCCGTTGACTGTGTTTCTTCGGCCCTGATCCTTCGACGTAAACCGTCAATCGTCGTAGTAATCGCTGTGGGGTGATGGGCAAAGTCATCGTATACCGTAACACCTCTTGCTCGTCCAATGATTTCCAAGCGACGCTTCACATTTTTAAAGCTACCTAGTGCATGAGCAGCGTCTGCAGGACTGACTCCAACATGGCTCGCTGCAGCAATCGCAGCTAAGGCATTCATTTGATTATGACGACCGGCAACACTAGCGTCGGGATGCCAATGGACTCGTCCAACTACCTTCCCGTCTTTAATCACTTCAAAATCATCCAAAGCTAAGCTTTGGAAGGACCACTGCGCATTTAGGGCTATTTTCTGCAAAACAGCAGATGGTTCTTGACTAAAACTTTCTACCTGAGACCAAACGCCCCGATCTAAGACTTCTTTTAATGCTGCTTGCTCACCATTCACAATAATGTTGCCAGTAGAGGGTACTGTTCTCACTAAATGATGGAACTGTGTCTGAATAGCAGCTAAATCGGCAAAGATATCAGCGTGATCAAATTCTAAATTATTGAGGATTACTGTCTTGGGGCGGTAATGGACGAACTTACTTCTCTTATCAAAAAATGCCGTATCGTACTCATCCGCTTCAATGACGAACAAGGGTTTTGTTTGTGATTCTAAACTGGCGTTTAAGCCCCCATTTTTACCTAACCTTGCAGAAACGTCGAAGTTATTCGGTACGCCACCAACTAAATAGCCAGGTGATAAACCATTGGCTTCCAGAATCCAGGCCAACATCGCGGTCGTGGTAGTTTTGCCATGCGTACCTGCAATCGCCAAAACATGATGATGTGCTAAAACCTGTTCACCCAACCACTGAGGACCAGATACATACGGCAATCCGTCATCTAAAATCGCCTCCATCAAAGGATTTCCTCTGGAAACCACATTTCCAATGACAAACAAGTCAGGTTTGAGGGACAATTGTTCTTTTGCAAAGCCCTCAATTAAAGTTATACCCTGCTCTTCTAATTGGGTACTCATCGGTGGATAGACATTTGTGTCGCATCCAGTGACCTGATGACCCGATTGACGTGCGATGGCGGCAATACCTCCCATGAAGGTGCCGCAAATACCAAGAATATGAATATGCATGACTCAATTTTAGCTAAGGAAACGAAATGTCTGAAGAAATTAATAAAAAATCTATATTAAAGAAGAAATTTCCACTTTTATTAATGCTCTCTTTAATTGGTCTCGGTAGTTTATTACTGGGGATTGGGGCTTCGTATTGGTTGTCTTCTAACTCTTCTCAAAGCAGTTCGGCTAGTTCTCAAGCTGCCATTTACCAGGAGTTCATGGCTGTAGATTGGAAAAATGAGACTGGCGAGAATGTAAATTCTCAAGCATGGAAAAATAAAATCTTAGTGATTAATTTCTGGGCGTCATGGTGCCCTCCCTGCGTCGAAGAGATGCCCATGTTGTCCGCCTTTAATCAAAAACTTGACAACAATACTGTGCAAATGATCGGTATCGGTATCGATTCACCCTCTAACTTACGTCAATTCCTGCAAAATACTACTGTTACTTATCCCATCCTACTTGGTGGCTTAGAGGGAAGTAATTGGATGAAGCGCCTGGGTAATTCACAAGGAGCACTGCCTTATACCGTGATTTTAAATCCTGACGGAAAAATCTTATTGACTAAACTTGGGAAAATCACCGAGAAAGAACTTGAATCTGTACTTTTACTGAAAGATAAGTAATTTTATATATTATTTTTATTAATTTAAACGAAGTTAATAAAAATCAAACGCCAAGTTGGTTTCGTTTATCCCCAAAATGGCTCTTCCATATTTTAGATGGTGAAAAACTGAGTTTTTTCCCAATAAATCATGTTTTTGTGAGATATACTAGGCTCATTCAAAATCAGATTTTCAAGGAATTCATCGAAAATGAGCGCAGATACGCAACAAATCGCTTCAGTACTCGTCTTACAAGGTCCTAATCTGAATCTACTTGGCACGCGCGAACCAGATGTTTATGGTGCGACAACCTTGCCACAAATTCATGACCATTTACAGCAAGTGGCTTCTCAGTTGCAGATCCATCTAGAGACATTTCAGTCCAATTCAGAGGGCGCTTTAATTGATCGGATTCATGCGGCTAAACAAAATAAGGTGCAGTTTATTTTGATTAATCCCGGCGCATACACTCATACTAGCGTTGCCATCCGTGACGCCTTAGCTGGGGTAGCAATCCCATTTATTGAAGTTCACTTATCGAATATTTATCAACGTGAAAGCTTCAGACATCATTCATTTTTATCCGACATCGCAGTCGGAGTCATTTGTGGATTAGGGGCTCATGGCTATGAGCTAGCTTTGCGTGCTGCTCATCAACGCCTAACCATTTAATTTAATTAATTTTTTGTTCAATTTATAGGATGCCCTCTTGGGATATTCGTAAATTTTGTCACTTTAAGAAATCAATCTTTTGTTTTAAAAGGAAATAATATGGATCTTCGTAAATTAAAAACTTTAATCGACCTCGTTGCTGAGTCAGGTGTTTCAGAACTTGAAATCTCGGAAGGTGAAGAAAGAGTTCGAATTGTGAACCACCGCGCTCCAAGCGCGCAAGCTACGCAAGTTTTTATTCCGCAACAGGCTCCAGTAGCTGTATCAGACATTCCTGCTGCCGCTCCTGCAGCGCCAGTAGCTCCTATAGTACCTGAGGTGCCATCAGGACATGTTATGAAATCGCCCATGGTCGGGACCTTTTATCGCGCTCAAAATCCTGAGTCTCCAGAATTTGTTCGTCTTGGCGATACCGTCAAAGCAGGTCAAACGCTTTGCATTATTGAAGCCATGAAGTTACTGAATGAGATTGAGGCGGATGTTGCCGGTGTAATTAAAGAAATTTGTGTAGTAAACGGTCAAGGTGTTGAATACGATCAACCCCTCTTCATTATTGGCTAAAGATTACCCGAGAAAATTTTTATGATGTTTCAAAAAATCCTAATTGCTAACCGCGGTGAAATTGCCCTTCGCATACAAAGGGCTTGCCGAGAGCTTGGCATTAAAACAGTTGTGGTTTATTCAACCGCTGATAAAGAAGCAAAATACGTCAAATTAGCCGATGAGGCTGTATGTATTGGACCCGCTTCTTCTCTTCAAAGTTATTTAAATATGCCAGCGATTATTTCCGCTGCAGAAGTGACAGATGCCCAGGCGATTCATCCTGGCTATGGTTTTTTATCAGAAAATGCCAATTTTGCTGACCGTGTTGAATCCTCAGGATTTGTATTTATTGGCCCTAAGGCTGAGACGATTCGTCTCATGGGAGATAAGGTTTCTGCCAAGCAAGCAATGATCGCCTCTGGTGTTCCTTGTGTTCCAGGTTCTGAAGGTGCCCTACCGGATGATCCAAAGTACATTATTGCTACCGCAAAAAGAATTGGTTACCCAGTGATTATTAAAGCCGCAGGCGGCGGTGGTGGCCGAGGTATGCGCGTGGTCCATAACGAAGCGGCTTTAATCAATGCCGTTAACATGACCAAAGAAGAAGCTGGTCGTACCTTCGGTAATCCAGAAGTGTATATGGAGAAGTTCTTAACGAATCCAAGGCACATTGAGATTCAGGTTCTAGCAGATACCTACAAAAATGCAGTTTGGTTAGGTGAGCGGGATTGCTCCATGCAACGCCGTCACCAAAAAGTAATTGAAGAAGCACCGGCACCGGGGATTGATCGTCGTTTGATCGCAAAAATTGGTGAGCGTTGTGCTTTAGCTTGTCGCAAAATGGGCTATCGTGGGGCAGGTACTTTTGAGTTTTTATTCGAAAATAATGAATTCTTCTTTATTGAGATGAACACCCGTATTCAAGTGGAACATCCCGTCACGGAATTAATCACTGGCATCGATTTGGTCCAAGAACAAATTAAAATTGCGGCCGGCGAAAAACTTTCTTTTAAACAAAAAGATATTATTTTTAGAGGTCATGCTGTCGAGTGCCGAATTAACGCCGAAGATCCGTTCAAATTTACTCCAAGTCCTGGGAAAATTTTGTCATGGCATACCCCAGGTGGTCCTGGCATTCGGGTTGACTCGCACGTTTATAGTGGTTATACCGTGCCCTCATCCTATGACTCAATGATTGGTAAATTAATTGCTTTTGGTGCAACCCGCGATCAAGCGATTAAAAGAATGCGGATTGCTCTGTCAGAGATGGTGGTGGACGGCATTAAAACCAATATTCCCCTGCACCGAGAATTAATGATTGATCCAGAATTCAATTTGGGTGGGACAAGTATTCATTATCTTGAACATCGATTAGAAGAGCAGGCTCAAGCGCGTGCTAACGAAAATCCAGCAAGTTAATGTTTTTTTCAAATCCCATGACCTTGTTTAGGAAAGTTTTATGACTTATCGCGAATTAAGCTTTTTCGTTACTGAAGATAGTGCTGAGTTACTCGGTGATACGCTCATGGAACTTGGTGCACTCTCAATTACCGTTGAGGATGCTCAAGCTGATACAGCGAATGAAGTTCCGCTGTATGGGGAACCTGGAATGGTAATCCATGTCGAAGCTTGGCAGGAGTCGAAGGTGATTGCCTTATTTGACCAATCTCTTTGGGTAGAGTTTGCACAACACACTGAAGCCATCTTAGCTGAGCTAGATCGCTTAGGCATGGCGATTGATCATTACACCGAAGCACAAATTGAAGAACAAGATTGGGTTAAATTGACGCAGTCTCAGTTCGATCCAATCGCAATTTCTGAACGGATTTGGGTAGTTCCTTCTTGGCATGACCAGCCACAAGACCTCCATCCGCAGGCTATATGCCTCGCTGTTGACCCTGGTCTTGCTTTTGGCACAGGAAGTCATCCAACCACTAAACTCTGCTTAAACTGGCTAGAATCGTTAGCAGATGCCAATCTATTACAAAATCAAAGTGTCATGGATTATGGATGTGGTTCTGGAATCTTGGCTATTGCTGCGAAAAAACTGGGGAGTGGCGATACGTTTGGTTTAGACATTGATCCTCAATCCGTTACTGCAAGTACTGATAATGCCCTGCGCAATGAGGTGCAAATCACGTTTGGTTTGCCTGACATGGTGACTGATACCACGAAGTTCAATGTCGTGGTCGCAAATATTTTAGCGAACCCATTAAAAATTCTTGCTCCTGCCATCGGTGCTTTAGTTGCGCCGAATGGTTACTTAGCATTGTCAGGAATTTTAGAACAACAAGCAGAGCAAATCATTGAAATTTATGCGCCATGGGTTGATCTCAAAATTTGGCAGGTTGCTGACGGTTGGGTTTGTCTAGCTGGGAAGTCAGTTAGCTAAAACAATCTGATAATATTGGCTTGTCCACTTTAAGTTATTCATCTATTTCATGCGCCTTTATCGTATCTTCATGCTGTTGGTATTACTATGTGGCGCGGTTTATCAATCCTATTTAATCTTTTTAAATTGGCAACTGACTCCTAAAAAAGATGATTCTGCTTGGAGATTAGAATTTGCTGAGATTCATACTTCGACCTCAGGCTCTTCTGAAGCACTCACTCTAGAAAACAGCCCTTTACCTTCGCCCCAATACTTGGAGATACAGTTACAAGTCGATTCAAAAGAGGAATATCCACTGCTCGCCAGAAAGATTGCCCTACCTAATCTCGAAGTGCTGTTGAGTAATGTAACGGGAGAACCGCTTGCCTATCAAGAATTAACGCCCCTTCAATGGCTTGGGTCTGAACCACGTTTACTCCCTTACCTCACACAAGGTGTTCCAGCAAAGACACAAATTACCGTTAATATACCCATAGTGTTACCTGATACTGCGAGTGGTTTTCAGGTGCAAATGGTTTATCCCAACTCGTTTTGAAGTTTTTTCCGTAGTAAATATTAGTCAATCTTTTTTTTAGGAATTTTATGGCAAGTCTGATTTGTGGTTCGATTGCGTTTGACACAATTTTGTCCTTTGAAGGACGTTTTCAGGAACAAATTTTGCCTGATCAAATTCATATCTTAAACGTCGCTTTTTTAGTACCGAGTATGCGTCGCGAATTTGGAGGTTGTGCTGGTAACATCGCATACAACCAGCGCCTGTTGGGTGGTAACCCTTTCATCATGGCTACTGTTGGCTCTGATGCTGGAACCTACTTTGACAAACTTGCTAAGCACGATATTGCCACTGACTTTATTCGTGAAATCCCAGAGGCATTTACTGCCCAAGCAATTATCACTACAGACCGAGATAATAATCAAATCACGGCCTTTCATCCTGGTGCGATGATGCAGTCTCATTTGAATGATGTTACGGCAGCAATTGCTACTATGGCGAATACGAGTACTCCAATTACCATTGGGATCGTTGCTCCTGACGGCAGAGATGGCATGTTGACGCACTCCAAACAATTTGCCAAGGCAAATGTTCCTTTTATTTTTGACCCAGGACAAGGCTTGCCTTTATTTGATGGTAAAGAATTACTCGAGATGATCGAGCTTGCAACTTACGTAGCTGTTAATGATTATGAAGCAGAAATGCTCTGTCAAAAAACGGGTCTTAGCTTACCTGAGGTTTCTGATCGGGTTGAAGCATTAATCGTGACCAAGGGAGCGCAAGGCTCTGTGATTTATAACCAGGGTCAAATGATTGATATTCCGGTGGTCGAGGCAACACAATTACTTGATCCTACAGGTTGCGGTGATTCGTTTAGAGCGGCTCTTCTATTTGGTATCGAAAATCAATTGGATTGGCCGACCATTGGTCGACTTGGATCGTTACTGGGCTCTTTAAAAATTGCCTCTCAAGGTGGTCAAAACCATGAGTTTCATATCGACGCTATTCGAACAGCATTTAAAAATAACTTTGGATACGAATTATCCAAATAATTGATTGACTTAGGGGGATTTAGATTTACAAACTAAATTAAAAAAATCTAATCCCCGTTTCTGGCGAAATAGAAACCGATACATGTACCAAAAATTCCAATGATTGGTGTAAGAACTGTGGCTGCCAGTTCTTTTGATTCTTCATTGCTTAACCAATCAAACATTACTCCCCAGACAAGTGCCGCAGAAAAAAAGCAGAAATACCAAATAAATGTTGTTTAAAAAAAATCTAGTTTTATTTAGATTGAAAGGTATTTTCTTGTAAGGACTAACTTGACCTTGCGCTATTTCGAACTGAATTTGAGCATTCTCTTTTCCAACTATTCCTTCAGAAATATTTAACTCTTGATGCACCATTTTTATTTATCTCAAAATTACTTCTTGAAGATTGTCAGAGCCTTTACTTTTTAGTAGTACTTTTGTACCTTCTGCTAGCTCTTGATCGAAAAAGTTTTCCAAAGAAATAGCCCGACGAATAACCTCTGAAATACTTGAATCTCTTTTTTTTGCCAGCTCTTTTACAGTGGCGGTTAATTCGTCAGATAACTCTATATTAATTCGCATGATGATTTACTTTGAGTGTTTAATGTTTAAACATTACACCTTTTTAATCAGTAAGGTTATTTTTTATATAACAAAAAACCCGCTATTGAACTAACTGTAGCGGGTTTTTTGAACATGCAAGATGAGCTGAAAGCAGCCTGAGGTCGTCAATAATTATGGGCGGCCACCAGTTGGGAAGGGCCAAGCAGCTGTTGGATTGAGGGCAGTTTCTGTCTTCGCTTCAACTGTTTTCTTTGCTGCTGGCTTTGCTGCTGCTTTCTTTGCTACTGGTTTAACTACTTTTTTTTTTGCGGCTGGCTTAGCGGCTGGTTTCGCTGCTGGCTTTGCTGCTGCTTTCTTAGCTGCTGGCTTTGCTGCTGCTTTCTTCGCTGCTGGCTTTGCTGCTACTTTTTTCGCTGCTGGCTTTGCTGCTACTTTTTTCGCTGCTGGCTTTGCTGCTGCTTTTTTAGCTGCTGGCTTTGCTGCTGCTTTTTTAGCTGCTGGCTTTGCTGCTACTTTTTTAGCTGCTGGCTTTGCTGCTGGCTTTGCTGCTGCTTTCTTAGCTACAGGCTTAGCTGCTGGTTTTGCTGCTGCTTTCTTTACTACTTTCTTGGCTGTTGCCATTTTAATGCTCCTTCACGTGAGAAGTTAATTCAACTACAGTTTAAGAAAGGCCCAGGCATTTAGAATCGACTCTTTTGATAGAAAGCCGACACAAATGAATGAGCCATTCATGAAACGCATTTTTAAATTGCTGAAATGGCCTCATGAATTTCGAAAAAAAAGCCACTCCCTTTTCGGGTAGTGACTTTTTAAATTGCTTCATTAAAAAATTAGTTCTGAAATCAACTGATACTGTGCTCAAAAAAGGAGCATTCGAAAATAGTAGGACTTGAACATTTTGTAGGGAAAGTTTTCCCATTCTTTTTACAGAATTATTGGTGCTAGAAATTGTAAAAATACTACGTATGTTCAATCCAAAAATCTCCTAAATTGTTGGAGAGCGTTTAAGTTTTAATCCCAACTTAATGCACCCCCAGTTTGATACTCTATCACTCTAGTTTCGAAAAAATTTCTTTCTTTTTTCAAATCTATCATTTCAGACATCCATGGAAAAGGATTCTCTTCATTTGGATACATTGCGTCAAGTCCTATTTGCATACAGCGACGATTACAAATGTATCTTAGGTAACTTTTGAACATCGGTGCATTTAGTCCAAGCACTCCGCGAGGCATCGTATCTTCCGCATATTTGTACTCTAATTCCACTGCTTGTTCGAACAAACTTTTTAACTCCTCTTTGAACTCAGAAGTCCATAGATGGGGGTTCTCAAGCTTAATCTGATTAATCATATCAATGCCAAAATTACAGTGCAAAGACTCATCGCGCAAGATGTATTGATACTGCTCAGCAGCACCCGTCATTTTGTTCTGACGACCCATTGCAAGTATTTGCGTAAAACCAACATAAAAGAATAATCCTTCCATGATGCACGCAAAAACAATTAACGAGCGTAATAATTTTTGATCATTTTCTGGTGTGCCAGTTTTAAAAGATGGGTCTGTTAAAACATCAATAAATGGAATTAAAAATTCATCTTTTGCACGGATCGCAGGGACCTCATGATACGCATTAAAAATCTCACTTTGATCAAGTCCAAGTGACTCAACAATGTACTGATATGCATGCGTATGAATTGCTTCTTCAAAGGCTTGACGTAATAAATATTGACGACATTCTGGCGCAGTAATTTGGCGATAAGTACCCAATACGATATTGTTGGCGGCTAATGAATCTGCCGTTACAAAGAAACCTAAATTTCTTTTAATAATCCGACGCTCGTCTTCAGTCAATCCATTCGGATCTTTCCACAAAGCGATATCACGATTCATGTTTACTTCTTGTGGCATCCAGTGGTTAGCGCATCCTGCCAAATATTTTTCCCAAGCCCATTTGTATTTAAATGGCACGAGTTGATTTACGTCTGTAGAACCATTAATGATTCTCTTATCATTTAAATTCACACGACGGCTGATAGCATCTTCCACTTTTTCTTCTACTACTGCTTCTTTTGCTATCGGTGCAATTGCTACATCAGGCGCACTAATCGCTACACCCGGTGTTGCATGGGGTGTTGCTAATGTAGGGGCTGACTCTAGTTTTACTACCTCAGGTATTGGTGTAGCTGCAGGCTTCATTGGCACTGGCGCTATTACTACTGAGTCATCTTCCCAATTCAACATATTTATTTCTCCAAATCAATTCTTTACTTCACACTTACTAAACTCTTCTTAGATCGAATCACATCATTGATATCTAACTTCCCTTTCAATCATGTGACTCGTCTTTTTAATCCTCTATTTTCCTACTTATTGGCAAGCTTCGCATTCTTCGAAACCATCATCTCCAGGACGCATTGTGCAAACGGGTCCATCGGCTTCTATAGGTCCTTCAGCAAAACTACTAGAAACAGTAGTGGTATTTCCTGCCGCTGCTAATGCCTCCTCAGATCCATTTGAAACTGAATTGAGGGTTCCTTTGGAGACAGTTGATTTTTCTACCTGTGTGGCTGAAGTTGTACGCAAGTAATAAGTTGTCTTCAAACCACGAATCCAAGCTAATTTATACGTATCATCAAGAGTCTTACCTGAGGCACCGGCCATATAAATGTTGAGTGACTGTGCTTGATCAATCCATTTTTGACGTCTTGAGGCTGCTTCTACAATCCACTTTGGATCTACTTCAAAAGCAGTTGCATAAATTTCTCTTAAGTCATTTGGTATACGATCAATCTTAGCTAATGAACCGTCAAAGTATTTGAGGTCGGCAATCATCACTTCATCCCACAAGCCACGCTCTTTTAAATCGCGAACCAAGTACTCATTGACAACCGTAAATTCACCAGACAAGTTTGACTTCACATACAAGTTTTGGAAAGTTGGTTCAATACATGCTGACACGCCAATAATGTTTGAAATAGTCGCAGTTGGGGCGATTGCAATACAGTTTGAGTTACGCATACCATGTGCTGCAATGCTAGCGCGTAGTCCAGACCAATCCATTTTGCTCGAAGAGTCTACTTCTAAGTAACCACCGCGCTCTTTTAACAAGAGTGCATTCGTATCCTGTGGTAGTAGACCGCGATCCCATAATGATCCTTTGTAGGTACTATAAGTGCCGCGCTCTTTTGCTAAAGCATTGGATGCCTTATATGTGTAGTAACACACTGCTTCCATTGAAGTATCAGCAAACTCCACAGCTTCCTGACTTGCGTAAGGAATTCTGAGCATATGTAAACAATCTTGGAAACCCATAATACCTAGTCCAACTGGACGATGACGCATATTAGAGTTCTTCGCCTTTGCTACAGCGTAATAGTTAATATCAATCACGTTATCGAGCATTCTCATCGCAGTCGCGATCGTTTTCTCTAACTTAGCATGATCTAAAACTAATTTACCGTTAGCATCCGTCATCATGTGTGCCGTGAGGTTGACTGAACCTAAATTACAAACCGCAATTTCTGACTCGTTGGTATTGAGTGTAATTTCAGTACATAAGTTAGAAGAGTGAACCACACCGACGTGTTGTTGAGGACTACGGACGTTACATGGGTCTTTGAAAGTAATCCAAGGATGGCCTGTTTCAAAGAGCATACCAATCATTTTGCGCCATAACTGCAATGCTGGAATACGCTTAAATGGTTTGATCTCACCAGCATCCGCTTTTTTCTCGTAAGCAACATAGGCTTCTTCAAAAGCTAAACCAAACTTATCATGCAAGTCAGGAGTTGATGACGGTGTAAAGAGTGTCCAATCTTTATTTTCCATCACACGCTTCATGAATAAGTCTGGAATCCAGTTTGCGGTATTCATATCATGTGTACGACGGCGATCATCACCCGTGTTTTTACGGAGTTCTAAGAACTCTTCAATGTCCAAGTGCCAAGTTTCTAAATAGGCGCAGACGGCACCTTTACGCTTACCACCTTGATTCACAGCTACTGCTGTGTCATTGACTACTTTCAAGAACGGTACCACGCCTTGTGACTTACCATTCGTGCCTTTAATATGACTGCCTAAGGCACGTACATTTGTCCAATCGTTACCGAGGCCACCGGCAAACTTCGACAACAAGGCGTTTTCTTTCAAGCCTTCGTAAATGCCGTCTAAATCATCTGGGATCGTCGTCAAGTAGCAGCTAGACAACTGTGAACGCAAACTAGCTGAGTTGAATAAAGTCGGCGTACTTGACATAAAGTCAAATTTCGAAAGAATTTCATAGAATTCAATCGCACGTTCTGTCGGGTTAGCCTCTTCTAATGCCAAGCCCATTGAGACACGCATGAAAAATGCCTGTGGCATTTCAATCCGCTGACCATCAATATGCAAGAAGTAGCGGTCAAACAAAGTCTGTAAGCCGAGGTAGTTAAACTGTAAATCGCGTGATGCATTTAAAGCGGCACCGAGCTTAGCAATATCAAAAATCTGTAGTAATTTAGGATCGAGTAATTCTTCTTTCACACCACGACGTAAGAATTTAGAAAAATACTCTGCATAGACCGCTTGCATTCCTGCTTGTGGAATTTCGACACCTAAGATATCGCGGCGAATGACGTGCATCAAAATTCTAGCTGTTACTAAACTGTATGCAGGGTCTTTTTCAATTAAAGTTCTTGAAGCTAAAATTGCTGAATCAAATACCTGCTCAATCGGAACGCCTTCATATAAATTCTTAATCGTATCTGTCAAAATCGTTGTAGATACGATGTGACTACCGAGATTCTGGCAAGCTGCGTCTAAGATTCCTTGTAGATTCGCCATATCCAAAGGCTTCAGTACGCCTTTATCTGTCACATTAATGCCGGGGTGAGCTATGACGGGAGTAGCTGATACCGGTGCTATTGTTTGTTGACGTTCTTGATTTCTTTTATCGCGATACAATACATAGGCACGCGCTACGTTATGTTCACCACTGCGCATCAAAGCTAATTCGACTTGATCCTGAATATCTTCAATATGAAAAGTACCACCATTAGGACGGCTACGTAATAGGCCTTTCACAACGACTTGAGTCAATTGCTCCACTTGCTCACGCACACGCGCAGAAGCAGCTCCTTGACCACCGTTAACAGCCAAAAATGCTTTGGTTACGGCAATAGCAATTTTTGATGGCTCAAATGCTACTACTGCGCCATTTCTGCGGATAATTTTATAATCAGATAGTTGAGTAGCATGTGCTACACCAACACCACCTTCGATAAATGCACTGCTTGCACCTGCTGGGCCGGCAAAAGGACTTACCCCACCGATTTGGGTGGTTGATTCAGATTCAAAATTGTTCCCTTGAGGATTGGGGTATGTCATTTACAAGCTCCTTAAATTCATTTTTGTCATTAGTTCAACGGCTAAATTTTTACCAATGCGCGTTGGACCTTCAATTATTTGCTTCTCTTCTGATTCGTTTCTATCTAATTCGAACTTCAACACGCAACAGCAATTTGCAATTTCAAAGACAGTTTCGCTAATTTTTTATAACTTACTGATATGTTTATAAAATTTTGCGGGACACATGAAAAACCACTATATATTGTGGTTTGTGTCGACTCTGATACTAAGTATAGGGTCTTTTGACAGTCTAGGGAAGAGATTATTGAAGAATTTTTTTAAGGTTTTCCCTAATAAAACCCACTTTTTTTGAAGTTATTTTCTATTCACTAATTTGTCATATTTAATTAAGTAGGCACTCACTTCATAGAAGAGGATTCTCTTATCTTGAGTTCATACCAAATGGGAAATTTTGGTCAGGAATTTGACTTATTTCTTTGAAATATTGCCAATCAAAAAATTTTCCAGGATCTTGTTTTCTACCTGGAGAAATATCACTATGTCCCACAATCATCGAAATGGGATGTTTTATTTGAATTTCCTCAATCAATAATTTCAATGCTTGGTATTGTTCTGGCTCGAAAGGTAGTTCACCGGTTCCCTCAAGTTCAATACCAATGGAAAAGTCATTACACTTTTGGCGGTCCATTAAGGTTGAAGCGCCTGCATGCCAAGCTCTTTTAAGGGTAGAAACAAATTGGACTACCTCGCCACTTCGTTTAATCAAAAAATGGGCTGAGACTTGTAAATCAATAATCGTGGGGTAGTAGGGATCATCTTTTGGATTTAAGCGATTGCAAAAGAAATCCTCAATAGCATGACCGCCAAACTTTCCTTCGGGTAAGCTGATGTGATGAATCACTATCGTATCAATCGTCACATTCTCTGGTCGGAGGTCATAGTTATTCGATAAGACCCTTTTACAACTCCCCAAAAAACCTTCCGCATTAATGGACTGTAAATGGGCCTTTCCACAATAGAATCTGCCATCAAAAATAAGGGCCTCACTATCCGGCAAACGAACTTTACAAAATTCACAAGCCACCATCTTTTCGATGATTGGCGATTCTGCTGCAGTTGCTTGACTGCTTGGCTTAGAATTTTTTTCAGCCTCACGTCGACGTTTTTTCTCTTTAACTGCTTTAGGACGGAGTATCAAAAAATAATACAGTGCTAAAGCAAGCAATAGTAGTTCAAAAAATTTCATATCAAAGATCGATCGGTTTTTAGGGGTATTCTTGTTCGTTTTTAAGCTTCAAAGCAAACAAATTGGCATTCATTTATCGGCGCAGGCTAAGGTTAAGTTTAAGCGCGTTGCAAAATCACTTCTAAAACAAAACGGCTACCAACGTATGAAAGAAGTAGGATGGCAAATGATCCGATAATCCATTTTAACGCCTGCGATCCCCTCAAACCATGCTTCCAGTGGACAAAAAGAATCCAGCCAAACAACATCCATGAGAGGATGGAAAAAATCGTTTTATGATCAAAAATCAGGGGTTTACCAAATAATTCTTGACTAAAAAACACGCCTGAGAAGACACCAATAGTTAACAACACATAACCAATACTGATCATATTGAATAAAACCTTCTCCATCGTTACTAGTGGAGGAAGTTGTTCTAAAAGTCCTTTTTTTTGACCTAATAACAAAACATCAGAAAAATTGAACTTATCAGCGGGACGATCTTTGAGTTGGGCACGCAGGTTTTTTTCTTGCCATCCAATCAAAATTGCTTGAACAGCCGATAAAAATAAAACTCCAACCGCCATATTGGCAGTAATAAAGTGCAATATAAAACCGTGAGAAATAACGGCTTCTGTTGACAGTAGAGCGCCTTGATAAATAGTAGGTAAAAAACTAGATAGCATGGCTAATGAAATAATCATCGGCATCATACTGCGCAAATTAAAATACCATCCTTCAATCCAGTAAAGCGCTACTCCTACCCAAGCCATCAAAGATAAGGCTTGAGCAAAACCGAAAACAATCCCCTCAGGAGTCACAATATCCTGAAAACAAACAACGCCGTGTAAGACGAGTAAAATAAAAATAGTAGTTTGTAACGGAATGCTTTCTCGTTTTCTTAAATTAGAGGTAGCCTGAGTTACACCATCTTGATCTTTGTCTTGTTGATCATGGTGTGAGCGCGCAATTTTTTTACTCATTGCCAGTAAAGCAATTAAAACAATTGCGTAAGCGAGACTTGGAAATATTAATAACATTTGAATAGTGTAACTCTCTCATGCTAGAAAATCTAACAGATCGTTTAGGACGTGTTGTTAAAACCATTCGGGGTCAGGCACGACTGACGGAATCAAATACCGCCGAAATGTTACGGGAAATACGTTTAGCTTTACTTGAAGCGGACGTTGCCCTGCCCGTCATTAAAGATTTACTAGCCAATATTAAAGAAAAAGCACTCGGTGAAGATGTAATTAGTAGCCTCACGCCGGGTCAGGCATTAGTTGGTATTGTGAAAGAAGAACTTGCCAATATTATGCGTGGGGGTAACTCCGCAGCAGAGGCAGCAGGTCAACTTAATCTAGCAACACAACCCCCAGCTGTCATCCTCATGGCCGGTTTGCAAGGTGCTGGTAAAACCACTACTGTTGCCAAATTAGCCAAATGGCTGATTCGTACACAAAAGAAAAAGGTTTTAACCGTTTCTGTTGACATTTACCGTCCAGCGGCGATTGAACAATTAAAAACAGTAACCGCCCAAGCAGGAGCAGAGTGGTTCGCGAGTGATATCAGTCAAAAGCCGATTGATATTGCCAATGCTGCCATCGACTGGGCCAGAAAACATTATTTTGATGTGCTACTTATCGATACGGCAGGACGCCTCGGTATTGATGAAGCGATGATGACCGAAATTGCCGGTTTACATCAGGCATTAAAGCCGATTGAAACCCTCTTCGTCGTGGACGCGATGCTCGGACAAGACGCCGTTAATACAGCGAAGGCTTTCCATGCCACCTTACCTTTGACCGGAGTAGTGTTAACCAAACTCGACGGCGACTCTCGAGGTGGTGCGGCACTCTCAGTTCGTCATATCACCGGCGTACCCCTTAAATTTGTGGGTGTTTCTGAAAAGATTGATGGTTTAGATCCGTTTGATGCCGACCGAATGGCAGGCCGTATCCTTGGTATGGGCGATATTCTGGCAATTGTTGAAGAAGCGCAAAAGAATGTCGACATTAAAGAAGCTGAAAAATTAGTAGCAAAAATTAAAAAAGGCGGTTTTGATTTGTCTGACTTCAGAAATCAAATCACCCAAATGCGCAATATGGGAGGTTTATCTGGCTTAGTGGATAAATTACCTGCCCAAATGGCGCAAGCTGCAGCTAAAACAGATATGAACGCGGCTGAAAAAAATATCAAACGGATGCAAGGCATTATCGATAGTATGACGCCACTGGAGCGCGCGAAGCCAGAGTTACTCAAAGCCAGTCGAAAACGTCGTATTGCTGCAGGAGCTGGCGTTCAAGTACAAGAGGTAAATCGCTTACTCAATCAATTTGAACAAATGCAGACCATGATGAAACAATTTAGTGGTGGCAAAATGAGTCGAATGATGGGTCAGATGGCAGCCAAAGGACTGGGCAAAGGCCTTGGTAAAGGAATGTTTAAGTAAATTACTTTTGACAAACCAACAGTAAATATATTCCTCTAGAACCTTGTCTCGGGTTAAGGCGTTAACCTTTTTCATATACAACCTGACGCTTACCGACTGAAATTTTTCGACTTACTCGAGAATTTCCTATATTAATAATCGGTAGCATTGGCACCTGATTACTTAGACCATTTTGCAATGCTTTCGCATCTTTTCCTACATCCGCTTTGACGCCAATTTTGTGCATAACCTCTAACCCAATATTGATTAAAGGTTTGATAGGTACTGGCTTTCCATCCAAGGTAGACGGACGCGCTTTTGCATATAAACCAAAACCGACTTTAACCAGCATTCCACTAGCTGTAACTTCGTTTACAGCTCGACTGACTTGACGATAATTCCCCAATCTATCAAATTCTTTTCTCAAAAAAACAATAGAATTTGATCTATTAATTTTTGCTATTACCTTTTCTTTCACAGTTATTTGAGGCATGGTAGTTTTTTCTGCCAAGTTAATATTTGCAACAATTTTTTTTGGCCACTAAATACTTAATTTTTCTATTAAAAATCCAACGCTGAAACTAATTAGCCTCTCAATTCCTTCAGAATATCTTGTGGCAGTATTTTCTTGGCCTGAGTCTCGGATCTTGCCTGAAACTCAATAAATCCCTCTTTGAGACTTTTTTCACCAACGACAATCCGATACGGTACGCCAATTAATTCCCAATCAGCAAACATCGCTCCAGGACGCTCACCCCGATCATCAAGAATTACCTCGACACCAGCAGCCATTAAATCAGCGTAGATTTGATCTGTCGTTGTTTTTATGAGTTCTGACCTGTCATAAGAAACTGGGCAAATAACAACTTGGAAGGGAGCAATGGACTCTGGCCATAAAATTCCACGCTCGTCATGACATTGCTCAATGGCAGCACCTAGTAAACGCGTAACGCCAATGCCGTAACAGCCCATCACAAAAGGCTTGGCTTTCCCTTGCTCATCTAAGAAGTTTGCCTTCATGGACTCAGAATAGCGTGTTCCCAGCATAAATACGTGGCCAACTTCGATACCGCGACAAATTTCTAAAGTCCCTTTACCATCTGGAGATTGATCACCAACTATGACGTTCCGAATATCCGCTACAATCGGCTCTGGTAAATCTCTCACAAAATTAACGCCGCTCAAATGATAGCCACTATCGTTCGCGCCACAAACAAAGTCACTCATCATCGCAACAGTGCGATCAGCAACCACGATGATGCCCTCTTTTAAGCCTACTGGACCTAATGAGCCAGGTGTAGCATTAAAAGCTTCAAGGATCTCTGCCTCAGTAGCCATTCTAAAATCAGCAAGTCCTGGTACTTTCGATACTTTCACTTCGTTAAGTTCGTGATCACCCCGAATCAGTACAGCAAAGATCTGGGTACGCCCCGGTAATAATTGCAGCGTTTTAGGATCAAATTGATCGGCAGCCAAGACAATTGTCTTTATCGTATCTGTCAGTGGTCGATTGAGTAAAGTAGCAACTTCTTCACATTTAGTAACCCCAGGCGTTGCAATTTTTTGCATCGCTTGAGTAGGTTCAAGACGAACTGTGAGTAAACTGAGTGCCTCAGCTGCTTCTAAATTGGCCGCATAATCCGAAGAGGCGCAATAAGCAATTGCATCTTCGCCGGTATCGGCAATCACGTGAAACTCTTGACTACCACTTCCACCAATCGCGCCATTATCCGCGGCTACGGCACGGTAATTTAACCCTAATCTAGTAAAAATACGGTGATAGGCGTCGAACATCTTAGCGTAGGAAGCCTTCATTCCATCGACATCTTTATCAAATGAATAACCGTCCTTCATCGTAAATTCACGTCCACGCATCACGCCAAAGCGAGGACGACGCTCATCTCTGAACTTTGTTTGAATCTGGTAAAAATTAATCGGTAATTGTTTATAACTTTTAATTTCGCCCCGGGCAATATCTGTAATCACTTCTTCCGAGGTCGGTTGCAACACGAATTCTCGTTGATGGCGATCTTTAATCCTTAATAACTCGGGTCCCATTTTGTTGAGTCGCCCCGTTTCTTCCCATAGCTCTCCTGGCTGAACTACTGGCATGAGCAATTCAATGGCGCCGGCTTTATTCATTTCTTCTCGAATAATATTTTCAACTTTACGAATAATCCGCAGTCCAATTGGCATGTAATTGTAGATACCTGCGCCTAATTTACGAATCATGCCAGCTCTCGTCATCAACTGATGAGAGATGATTTCAGAGTCAGCTGGGGCTTCTTTTAAGGTAGAAATAAATGTTTGTGTGGCTTTCATGGAATCTTTATATATATAATCAATTTATAGATTTTATAGGATTAGTATTTTATGCTCGATAAAGAGGGTTATAGACCCAACGTGGGCATTATTCTTCTAAATCAGCGGAACGAAGTATTTTGGGGTAAACGGATTGGTCAACACTCGTGGCAATTTCCACAGGGTGGTATACAACATGGAGAAAATCCCACAGCAGCAATGCTTCGTGAGTTGCAAGAAGAAGTAGGATTATTGCCCGAACATGTCCAAATTATTGGGCGCACCAAAGACTGGATACGTTACGACGTACCAGATGAATTCTTGCGTAGGAACGCTCCTCCACGCGGGCGTCGTGTCGCCTATCGTGGTCAAAAACAAATTTGGTTCTTACTTCGCATGGCGGGTCGTGATTCAGACATTTGCTTGCGTACGACGGACCATCCCGAATTTGATGCTTGGCGCTGGAACCCCTATTGGATTTCGCTTGATGACGTCATTGACTTCAAGCGTGATGTTTATATTTTGGCGCTGTCCGAACTTGCCCGTTTTCTTTCCAAAAAGACCCACCTAATGTCTCTTCCTTGGGGATCACCCGTGAATGTCATTACTGTTGGAAAATCCGTCACAACGACACCCCCTGCTCCGAGCAAGGAAAGTCATCAAAGGTCCTAAAATATGAAAATTCGTTTTAATTTACTCTTTAAATTTGCCTTGTTAACTACGCTTGCGGTAATGAGCAGCTTTAGCATTGCACAACGACTTTTTCAAAGTGAAGCAGCGCGAGAAGAAGCTAAAGCTGCTGCAACTTTAGAGGTTGAATTGCCAAAGCCCTTTAATGTAAAAGATTTAACTCCTTTTAGTCCGTTTGCCTACAGTTCACTCAAGTTTTTTATAGACAAAGAAAGTATTTCATTTATCAGTGATGAAGAGGTCCGATTAACAGTCGTGACATTGAATGAGAGTGAGAAATACCAGGGAATCTATATCGGTTTTCGTTGTGGCGAATTTGAATACCGTCAATATGGCTTTTTAGATGATGGAGTCTGGCGTAGGCCACCGGAAGCTACTTGGCGTCCCATTCCAAAAGCAGGTTACAACCAATATGTAACCTATTTAGCGCGTTCTAGTACCTGCCAAGGTAGTGCACCTACTTTGAGTAAAGCAGCGATTCTTGACGGTTTACTTGGTCCAAAAAATTCTTACGATTAAGCTCAAATCAAAGATAATTAAATTTAATTAGTAATAGTTTAGATTGCGAACCTATTTTCAAGCAAAAGCTTTTGCTAAAAGCTCAGTCCCAACCATTTCACCATTAGCTAATCGAAGTAGAACATCAGGTTCATTACCGGAGGCAATAATAGTGTGGGTGTAAGACTTAGAAACAATTTTGGCTGCTAACACCTTGGTTAACATGCCACCCTTACCAAGACTACTTCCTGCACCACCAGCAATTAACTCCAGCTCAGGCTCACCTGCTGTCGCTTGAGAAATCAAGGTAGCATCACTATTTTTTCTTGGGTCAGCCGTATATAAACCTTCTTGATCCGTCAAAATAACCAGCACATCAGCCCCGATTAAATTAGAAACCAAGGCGGCTAGTGTATCGTTATCACCAAATTTAATTTCATCAGTAACGACCGTATCATTTTCATTAATGACTGGCACTACCTTCAGCTTGAGTAATTCAGTCAGAGTTGCTCTAGCATTTTCATACCGTTCTTGGTGGGCAAGATCGGCATTCGTTAATAGAATTTGTGCGGTATGGATATCGTGTCGTTTAAAAGCTGTTTCATAAACTTGTACCAAGCCCATTTGACCGACAGCAGCGGCGGCTTGTAGCTCATGAATCTCAGTTGGACGTACAGACCAATTCAATCGTTGCATTCCCTCAGCAATCGCACCTGAACTGACCATTAAGACTTCTTTTCCTTGTTGCATGAGTTCTGCAACTTGTCCAGCCCATCTACTAATCGCCGCACGGTCCAAACCTTCACCGTGGTTTGTAACTAAAGTAGACCCTACTTTAATCACAATTCTTTTAGCGTTTTTTAATACTGAAACACTCACAATACGTTCCTTGGTTAATTACTACTTTTTATTCTCAACATCAGTAAATCTCACATCCGCTTCATGCTCTTCTTGAGCGTCAACCGCTGCTTGGCGCTCATCGACGTACTTTTGAATAGCGAAACATAAAGCCTGACAGCCATCCCCGGTTAGGGCAGAAATTTCAAATACAGGACCTTTCCATTTAAAGCCTTTAATAAATGCTTTAATTTTCTTAGCTCGATCTTCCTCTGCCAACATATCTACTTTATTTAATACTAGCCAACGCGGTTTGTCATACAAATCTTGATCATATTTTAAAAGCTCATTGACTAGGGCTTTCGCCTCTCCAACAATATCAACACCTTCATCAAATGGTGCAATATCGACTAGGTGTAATAAAACACCAGTACGTTGGAGGTGCCTTAAAAATCGATGGCCTAAACCAGCACCTTCAGCAGCGCCTTCAATCAATCCTGGAATATCAGCAATCACAAAGCTTTTTTCTGGCCCGACCCGAACCACCCCTAAATTAGGATGTAAAGTCGTAAAGGGATAATCCGCAATTTTAGGTCTAGCATTCGAAACGGCGGTAATAAATGTCGACTTGCCCGCGTTAGGCATGCCTAAAAGACCAACGTCTGCTAATACCTTCAGTTCTAACTTTAATTTACGACGCACGCCAGGTTTACCACTCGTCTTTTGACGAGGAGCACGGTTGGTACTACTTTTGAAGTGAATATTACCCCAACCACCTTCACCACCTTTTGCGAGCAAAAGTCGTTCGCCATGGGTAACAAAGTCAGCAACTCGCTCACCCGTATCCATATCATCAATAATGGTACCAACCGGTACGCGCAGTTCGATATCATCGCCAGCACGTCCGTAGCAATCTGCACCGCGACCAGGCTCACCGTTTTTAGCAAGGTGTGTTTTAGAAAAACGGTAATCAACTAGGGTGTTAATGTTACGATCAGCAACGGCATAGACGGAACCGCCTCTACCACCATCACCACCGTCGGGTCCACCATACTCAATAAATTTTTCACGACGCATGGACGCGCTTCCAGAACCGCCGTCACCAGCAATTACCTCAATTCGTGCTTCGTCAATAAATTTCATAGCTCAATTCTAATAAAAAAGGCCTCGCGGAATGGCGAGGCCTTGAATCTAAACGAATCGTTCAGTCAGGCGAAATTAAGCCTGAGGCAAAACGGAAACGAAGGATTTCTTTTGTGCACCTTTAACACCAAACTGTACATGACCATCCACTAAAGCATACAACGTATGGTCTTTACCTAGACCAACGTTTGTACCAGGATGAACACGAGTACCTCTTTGACGAATAATAATTCCGCCAGCATTAATTGCCTGACCGCCGTAAACTTTTACACCTAGGCGTTTTGACTCGGAATCGCGTCCGTTTCTGGTCGAACCGCCACCTTTTTTCTGTGCCATTATTTGCTCCTGTTAGCCGTAAATTAAGCCGATATGTTGTTAATCAAGATTTCAGTGTAATTCTGACGATGCCCTTGACGTTTTTGATAGTGCTTACGTCTGCGCATTTTGAAAATCTTCACTTTGTCGTGACGACCCTGGGCGATAACAGTGGCTTTGACAGTTGCACCAACAACCAAGGGTTCACCAAAAGTCAGTGAATCACCGGCACCAATTGCCAGTACTTGGTCGAGTGTAATTTCGCTACCAATGTCCGCAGGTATCTGTTCTATTTTTAATTTTTCTCCAGAAGCAACTTTATACTGCTTGCCTCCAGTTTTTATGACCGCGTACATATAAATCCTCTCGAAAGGGTTGAAATCCCAAAAACTTTTACGTACTACTATTTGGGATAGCCTTGTATTGTATGTTTTTTAAGCACTAATGTCAAAGACTGGCTAGAAATACTGCCTTTTTTAGCGAATTCATTGATAAAAGTGCTATAAATACCCACTTTTTTTGTGGTCTTTATCCAACGATATTTATCAAAATAGTCAAAAGTGCTCAAAAATCCAATAATTTGGAGGGTTTTTTATCAATTGATGGTTTTCTTTGATCGAGCCAATCTAAAGGAAGCTCATCTTAAAACCACCTTTGGTTTAGAATAGAACAGGTTTGAAACAAACATTCAAGTCTTTCACTTCAAGAAACAATATGTCAGTTATTGACCAGCAACTAGATTCGCCTAAAACATCTTTGATGGATATCAAAACTATTTTGATGCCAATCCAGAAAGATATGCGTACCTTAGACGAAGTGATTGAAAAAAGTCTGCGTTCTGATGTGGCTTTAATTAATCAAATATCTCAGTATTTAATTCAGGCGGGAGGCAAAAGAATCCGACCTGCACTTGTTTTTCTGATTGTTGGTGCCATTAAAAATCCTTCTCTAGTACTGCACCGCCATGAGATTGCAGCAGTGGTTGAATTTATTCATACAGCTACTCTGCTACATGATGATGTGGTTGATGGCTCTGATTTACGCCGTGGCCGTAAAACTGCAAACGCAGTTTTTGGTAACTCTGCCAGCGTGCTAGTAGGTGACTTCTTGTATTCAAGAGCTTTTCAGATGATGGTAGTGCCCGGCCAATTAAAGATTATGGAAATTCTATCAACGGCCACCAACGTCATCGCGGAAGGCGAAGTGTTACAACTGCTGAACTTAAACGATCCGGATGTTACCGAATTAAGATACCGGCAAGTCGTTCAGTATAAAACTGCCAAATTATTCGAAGCCTCAGCACAATTAGGCTCGGTTCTTGCCAATGGTAATGATGCCCAATATCAAGCAGCAGCAGAGTTTGGTTCATGCCTCGGCATTGCCTTTCAAATCATGGATGATTGGTTGGACTATGCCTCAGATGCAGAATCGATGGGTAAAAATGCAGGTGACGACCTTCGGGAAGGCAAACCTACCCTACCTTTAATCTATCTACTCAATCACGGTACTGTTGCTCAACAACAAATGGTCCAACTGGCAATTGAGCAAAGCGAAGATCTCGACGAGGATTTTTATCAAACTGTCTTAAATGAGGTTCGCACTAGTGGGGCTCTTTCTTACACACTAAACCAAGCCAAAATTGAAGTTGAAAAAGCAAAAGCTTGTTTATCTGCGTTTGAGGAAAATGAGTTTACGAAAAGCCTTCGTGCTTTATGTGATTACTCGATCGCCAGATCGTTTTAATTCACTTTTTTCAACACCATCTTGACCGTTTGTGTCTTTACATCAGTGCTGCTTGTATTTGTGGCCTCAACAACGGAATAAGGCATATCGTTGATCCATAATAATTTTCCGTCGATAGATTGAATCCTAGCGCTGACCGCGTAAGAATGCCTAGGAAGAATCAGTTTGGGATCATATTCCAGTGAAAAATGAAATGGTAAGGCTTGTGCTGGGTTAAATCTCTTTTTGCTAATTACCTTCATCGGTGCATCGGCAAGGGAAACATCAGCTAAGCTAACCTCAATCACTGTATTAGGCGCCAGTTCGCTACCGTTTTGTAAAGCGATGGTGCCAGAAATAAAAGATCCCTCTGGCACCGCGCAAGACACCATCATCAACAGGCTAATGAATGCAGCTCCTAAAACACCAGATTGAAAATATCTAGTCATGGCTGTTGATTTTTTACTTAAGGCGCTTTACTCAAAACGGCTTGTTCCGGTTGCACCATAAAATGTGGCGACATAATTTGGATGCCAGCACGGTTGAAATTATCTTGAATGGTTTGGTGTAGTTCAGAAAGTATGGCCATCTTTTTCATGGGATTATTGGTATGGATAAATAATTCATACTCCACATAAAAATCACTTAAGGCTTTTTGAAATACTTTTGGTTCCGGATCGGTTTTAATATCAGGAATCAGTTTAGTCGCATCAATTAACATTGCATGCACCTCACGCCAAGGGGCGTCATAACCAATCGTCACCTGCGTAGACAATACTGTGCCCGTTGTTTCATTCAGTTTAGTCAAATTCGTGATCGGATTGGAGATTAAAACGGCATTGGGGATTGTGGTTTCTATTTTGCTATTCAACGATTGAATTTTTGTCGATAAGACGCCTAATTCTTTTACAACACCTTCCTGCCCATTGACCATGACGTAGTCGCCAACCCTTAATGCTCTAGAGTAAATGACCACTAAACCACTCATTAGTTGCGAAACTAGGCCGGTAGATCCTAAAGAGATAACGATACCAAATAATACTGATAAGCCTTTAAACGCCTCCGTATTAGAACCAGGAATGAGTGGATAAATAATCGAAAAGGTTAAGCCCCATAACAAAAAGGTTGCTATCCGTTGACTAGCGCTGACTGTATCTTTATGAAAAACATTAAATTGAATATTTCCTGCTTGAACGCGCTTGAAAAATATTTTTAGCAAGTCGGTAATGGTACGGGTTACAAAAATAATAATCAGGATTGAAATTAAGTTGGGAATCGAGCCTAAGATGCCAGAAAAGATGGAGTAAATCGTATCCGTGATGTGTTGGCCTAACTTGCGACCTAAAGGCTCAGTCAACGGCAACTGACGTAAGCTAAAGGTTAACCAAATATAGATGAATAAAGCCGTTAATAACCAGCTGATGGCACTAATAATTTTTGATGCGAATCGAAAGTAATATTCTGACCAGTGGATGCCACCATTCATCGAGTGCGACAGAGAGTGACCCCTTTTGAGTAATATTGTCGAAACCCAATTTAAAGATTTTTTCTCGATAAAAACGATAATCCCTAGAATTAATGTGGCCAACATAATCAAGATGGATTGATGAATTAAATATGGGAGTTTAAGTTGGTTTTCTTTTGCAGCCATCAATTCCGTCAAGATTTCAGTCGTTTTCTTTTCGAGGTTTTTGAGGTTACCATCAGTCTCTAGGTCAAGATCCTTTTCCACCAGTGCAAACAAGGCAATCTCACCTAGATACCACTGCATCCCTTTATCATTTCCGAGTTCAAGGGGTAATACTTCAATTTTTTTTGTAATTAAGTCATTTTCGGTAAGGCTGTTAATCCGATCTTGGGCTCTTTTTGCTCTCTGTTCTGGTGTAGCCTGGGCAAGATTAGCTCTGAAGGTAGCTATCTCCCTATTCATGACCGATAAGGTTACGTCGTTCACATTTGCTAATTGGTCTTGAGCTTGTACGGTTGGTGCTAAAAAATATCCAAGGATTACAAACAACAGGATTCCGAAGTTAAAAAATACATTTTTACTTCCTGTTAATTCTTTATTGATTTGCTGGGCCATAGGTTTTTTCTTGTATTTTAGGAATGATGAGAAAATTTTAAATTATTTATTCAATTTATTTGCATGAAACTAGTCTATCACCCTGAAATTGATGGTTTAAGAGCATTCGCTGTGATCAGCGTACTTTTTTTTCATGGCTTTCCCAACCTTTTACCTGGTGGCTTTGTCGGGGTGGACATCTTTTTTACAATTTCTGGCTATTTAATTACCAGTATTATCTTTAGAGAGTTGCAATCATCTAGCTTTAGTTATTGGTCTTTTTATCAACGTAGAATTCGTCGGATTTTTCCAAGTTTAGTCCTAGTGCTCATTACCTGCTCGATCTTGGGCTGGATTATTCTGACACCAGCAGAATACGAACTCTTTGGCACACATTTAGCGACTAGTGCAGGCTTTATCCCCAATCTTCGATTTTGGCGAGAAGCGGGCTACTTTGATAAAGAAGCCATCACCAAACCATTGCTTCATTTATGGTCCCTAGGTGTTGAGGAACAGTTTTATCTCCTTTGGCCAGTCGTACTTGGGTTGGGATGGCGTTTTTTGTCCCACAAAATCAACTATCTTCTTCTATTCATTGCCGTTTTACTACTTGGCTCATTAACGCTTAGTTACTTCACCATTGCTGCAAATCCAACCGCAGATTTTTACTCTCCTTTGACACGTTTTTGGGAGCTTGGACTTGGCGGACTCATCGCTATCCTCACCTATTTTAATAAAACCACAATACCTCAACTACTTAGAAATGTACTTAGTAGTCTAGGTGGCATTCTCTTAATTATTGCAATTACCCAACTGCATGAACGACTTGCTTTTCCGGGTTTGTGGGCCTTAATACCCTGCCTTGGTACAGCACTGATCTTGTTTAGTTTGTCGCCCAGTACAGAATTACCTAAACGGTCACTAGTACTCAAAAGTTTAGGTACAACCCCAATGGTATGGATTGGTCTAATTAGCTACCCCTTATACCTATGGCATTGGCCACTGCTGTCATTTGCCAGCATATTAGAAGGCCAATCCTTATCAACGATGGCTCGAGTACTACTCTTGAGCATGAGTTTTTTATTCGCCTTTCTGAGCTACCGTTTTTTAGAAAAACCAATTCGTCAGCAACGCAGCCAAATATGGGCTTATGGGCTGTTATTGGTGATGATTGGCTTACTTAGTTATGGCATTATGCTGCGCAAACAAGATGGCTTTAAAGGTCGTCACCAATCGCAAATGATTGCCGATCCAAGTACGATGGTTTTAGGCGAGTTTCGAGATTCGATCCGCAGGCCTTGTCATATTGAAAAACAAATGCCCCCTAATTTAGATTGCTTTGAGGACGTCCGAGATCCTGTCCGATATGCCCTGCTTGGCGATAGTAAGGCAGAAGCATTATTTTATGGACTTAGTACCGTATCAACTGCTACCGGCCGATGGATGTTAATTGACGGCGTTCATCCACCTCCACCTAATGCCAATCCAGGCACCTTAGACGAACTCTTAGCTAAGAGTAAAGTTGCTTTTGAAATGATTAAAAATGATCCACAAATAAAAGTGGTTGTGCTGGCGAATGCACTGCGTGGAATCTTTCCGATTGATGGCAAGACTGGCATGATAGTTGGGCTGGGTAATTCAGAACTCCAACTGCAAAACTTTGATCAACTTATTACCGAATTAGAACAGGTAGGCAAAACGGTCCTCTTCGTCATCGACAACCCCACCTTCCCAGATCCTACTAGCTGTATAAGTGGTGGCTTAACTGGTTCCGAGCTACTAAATCACGTTTTTTATCGCAAAGCCAATCCTTACTGTTCAATTCGATATGAAGATCATCTCGAAGGTACCAAAGCTTATCGACTTTGGACACAGCAATTGGCCACTAAACATCCCAACATGACCGTCGTTGATTTGCCAAAGTATCTTTGTAACCAAAATGAAAATATGTGCCAAACAACTGAAAATAATTCATTTTTATATAGTTATAGCGACCATATTTCAGATTATGCGGCAAAGAAAATTGGTGCTGTAATAACCCCAATCGCGGATCAAGCGATGGCCAAATTTACAAAATAAGCCTTAAATCCTTGTAGAATGACTTATCAAAATGGATAAAGTAAATATGTCGCAATCAAATCGTACCTGGACTGTTTCAGAAATTGAAGCCCTATATGACTTACCTCTACCTCATCTCATACATCAGGCGAGTAGTGTTCATCAAACGTATTTTCCGGAAGGGGATATTGAACTTGCGACTCTGCTATCCATCAAAACCGGTGGCTGTCCAGAAGATTGCTCGTATTGCCCCCAAGCTGCCCGTTATCACACGGGTGTCGAAGCAACGAAGTTAATGGATTTAGAAGAAGTTCTTGAGGCTGCTAGAGCCGCAAAAGCGGCTGGGTCGAATCGTTTTTGTATGGGTGCAGCTTGGCGTGAACCGAAAGATCGTGACATCATCAAAGTTGCGACCATGATTAAAGAAGTGAAGGCCATGGGTATGCAAACCTGTGCTACTTTAGGCATGCTTGATGCAGACCAAGCTAAAGCGCTCGGTGAAGCTGGCTTGGATTATTACAATCATAACCTTGATTCCAGCGAAGATTTTTACGGCTCCATTATTCAGACTCGTACCTATCAAGATCGGATTGATACTCTAGAAAATGTGCGTAGTACCGGTATGTCCCTTTGCTGTGGTGGTATTGTCGGGATGGGCGAAACGCGTAGACAACGCGCTGCTTTAATTGCTCGTTTAGCGAACTTAGCTCCCTACCCAGAATCAGTACCAATTAATCATTTAGTTCCCGTAGCAGGTACACCTTTGGCTGATCAACCCCCACTTGATCCTTTTGAGTTCGTTAGAACCATTGCCATTGCCAGAATTACCATGCCAACCGCACGTGTCAGATTATCTGCGGGTCGTCAAGAGTTGGGCCGAGCCATCCAAGCGATGTGCTTTACCGCTGGAGCAAATTCGATCTTTTATGGCGATAAATTACTCACCACGAATAATCCAGAAGCAGAGGCAGATCGTAGCTTACTGCAAGATTTAGGACTAAAGGTAAAAGTGAACCAAACCGCTGAAGTAGCAGTTTGATTTTAGGGAAGTTATTTTTACTTGAATAACTTCCAGCTACACATTTACATTAGTTCCTTATTTCAATCGCGCTTTACTTTACCGCCAAAACAATTTTGCCGATGTGAACACTCGACTCCATTAACTGATGGGCTGCCACCACTTCATCCAGAGTAAATACGGTATCAATCACAGGCAAACACTGGCCTTGATCCATGAGTGGCCAAATATTCTTCTCTAACTGTTTTGCAATCGCTGCTTTTTGCTCGTCACTTCTTGGTCGCATCGTCGCACCCGTATAAGTTAGCCGTTTACGCATAATCGCATTAACGTCTAATTGCGCCTTACTACCTTTTAAAAATGCTACTTGTAGGAGACGGCCATCAAATGCCAAACAATTAATATTTTTTTGAATATAAGGTCCACCCACAATATCCAAAATAACATCAACGCCAACTTTATTAGTTAATTTCAGAATCACTTCTTCATAGTCTTGGTCTTTATATTCGATTGCAACATCGGCGCCAAGTTCTAAGCATCGTTCTGCTTTTTTACTATTGCCAACTGTGGTGATGACTTTTGCACCAAAAGCCTTAGCAAACTGAATAGCTGTAACACCAATGCCACTTGATCCACCGTGAATCAAAATTGTTTCATTACTTTTGAGGTGTCCCATATCGAATAAGTTTGACCATACCGTAAAGTGGGTTTCTGGAATTGCTGCAGCTTGAACCATCGTCAAGCCTTGCGGGATTCTTAAACAATGCGCTGCTGGCGTCGCACAATATTCGGCATATGCACCACCCGGGGTTAAAGCACAGACTTGATCACCAGTTTGCCACTGCGTGACGTCAGGGCCACGAGCGACCACAACACCAGCTACCTCTAAACCCAAATAAGGGGAAGCGCCTAGTGGTGGTGGGTAAGAACCTGAGCGTTGAAAAACATCGGGACGATTAATACCCGTTGCATGCACCTCAATTAAAACTTCATGTGGCTTTAGAACTGGCAGGGGAACGTCTGAAATCACTTTCATAATCTCGGGAGGTCCGCCCAGTCCATGGTCAACAACACGCATTGTAGTATTCATCTCATTCCTTTTTGGTTTTGTACTTCTTCTATTTAATTGCCTAAATAAGCCTGGATAATTCTGGGGTCAGCTAATAATTCTTGACCGATTCCTTGTAGTGTTATTTCACCATTTTCTAAAACATACGCTTGATGAGAAATTCGTAAGGCCTGTTGCACATTTTGTTCAACTAAAACGATACTTTGCCCCATTTGATTTAATTCTTTTAAAACACTAAAAATCTCTTTTACTTTTAATGGAGCAAGGCCCATTGAAGGTTCATCTAACAACAGCAATTTCGGTTTTGCCATTAAAGCACGGCCGATTGCTAACATCTGTTGCTCGCCACCAGATAAGTTACCAGCTAATTCTTTATAGCGATTTTTCAGAATAGGAAATAACTCTAAAACAAATTTTAAATCCTTCGCAATTTCGGAATTTCGATCACGAGTATAAGACCCTAATTGAAGATTTTCCTCGACGCTCATGGTCAGTAAGATGGCCCGACCTTCAGCGACTTGGGAGATACCCATACGAACGATTTCTGAACTAGTTTTTGATAACAAATTCACCCATTCTTGTGGATTATTCTGAAAAAGAACAGTTCCAGATTGCGCTGTAATGATTTTAGAAATAGTTAACAAACTGGTACTTTTTCCCGCTCCATTGGCACCCACTAAAGCAGTTATCTCCCCGGAATTGACCTGAAAACTAATGTCTTTCAAGGCCTGAATATGGCCATAAGATACACACAAATGATCTACTTTAAGTAAAGCTTTATCTTTGAGATCCTCTGTCATCATGCTTCAACCGCTCCTAGATAGGCCTCAATCACACCTGGATGATTTTTGATTACCTCAGGCTCGCCCTGTGCGATCACTTGACCAAAATTAAGCACTGTAATTTGATCACAAAGCTCCATCACAAAACGCATATCATGTTCAATCAAAAATATCGTGACACCGCGTTGTCGAATCAGCTCAACTTCCTTCATTAGTCTTGATTTTTCAGCAGCGTTCATCCCCGCCACAGGTTCATCTAGTAATAATAATTGAGGCTTTGTAGCTAAGGCTCGTGCAAACTCGAGTTGACGTTGTTCACCATATGAAAGACTATTTGCAGTCTGAGCATGCTGATGATGCAGTCCAAACAAACTTAATAACTCATAAGCAGTCTCTCTCGCTTGCTTTTCCTGCTCTTTATAACTTGATCTCGCGAGTAACCAATCTTTTGAGCCATAGTTAAGGTGACTATGCATCCCAACCAAGACATTTTCTAAAAGAGTCATCTCTTTAAAAATGCGTATATTTTGAAAGGTTCTAGCCACTCCCAAACGCGTTACCTGGTGTGAGGCTAAACCAATTAACTCCTGGCCTTCTAACTGAATCGAACCAAGATTCGGCTTAACTAGACCTGTAATGCAATTAAAAACCGTGGTCTTGCCAGCGCCGTTAGGGCCGATTAATGCACTAATGCTACCCTTTTGTACCGTCAGGGATACGTCCTTTAAAATTTCTAGGCCGCCAAAATTTTTCGACAAGTTTTTAATTTCAAACATACTAATCATTATCCTTGTACGCTCGTCATTGATTTTTTGATCCGTCGAGATTTACCACTCCACAAGCCATTTGGTAAATACAGTACAACCAAAATGAGGACTAATCCATTTACCGCCAGTCGATATTCTTTAAGCCCCCTCAACACCTCTGGTAACAAGGTCAGTAGAGTACCACCAAGGATTGGACCTAATAAACTATTCGCGCCCCCAAATACCGCCATCGTAAGAATCTCCACAGCATTTTCAAAAGCATAACTATTCGGTCCAATCGTATAGGTAAAGTGGGCGTTCAACCCACCAGCTAATCCTGCAATCCCAGCGCCTAGTGAAAAAGCTAAGAGTTTAAATTGCATTACTGGAATTCCCATCAGCTTCGCGGCAACTTCATCTTCTCGAATGGCAACAAAAGCACGCCCCACTTTTGAGGCTTTTAAGCGCCAAAGTAGATAGACAACCAGTAATAAAGCAGCGAGTACATGCCAAAAACTAGTAAGGTTAGGGATCCCATTTAAACCCATAGGTCCGCCAATGAAATCAATATTCATAATGACCACCCGGAGAACTTCACCAAACCCAAGGGTTGCCATCGCTAAATAAACGCCGGAGAGCCTTAAGGTTGGGAGCCCGATTAGTAATGCGACACAGACAGGTGTCAAGATACTGAGAATTAATGCTAACTCAAAGGGGCAATTAAATTGCATCGTTAGGGTTGCTGCCGCGTATGCGCCAATACCCATAAACGCTGCATTCGCTAAGGATAACAAACCGCATGAAAGGGTAAGAGCAATCGATAGAGCTAACAGAGAATTAATCCCGATACTCAGTATCAGCGTGTTATACGTCGACCAAAAGGTTTCGAGCCATTCCAGCATTAGGCTTTCCTCTCTAAGATTCGACCAAATAGACCGGAGGGTTTAATTAATAAAATTAAAAATAACAAGCCGAAAGCAATTGCATCCCGAAAATCACTAGATAGGTAAGCAACACTGAATACTTCCGCAAAACCTAAAAAAAGGCCGCCAATCAGGGCACCACGAATATCGCCCATACCACCCAATATAATGACCGCAATTCCTTTATGCAACATGGGCTGCCCCATGAATGGTGAAATTGCGTTAAAGGATAAGCCCACCAAAACCCCAGCGACGCCACCTAAAGATCCCGCCATGAAGGAGGTGCAATAAAATAATTTCTCCACAGGGATACCTAGCAATGCGGCAGCTTTAGGTGATTCTGCAATTGCTCGTAATGCTCGCCCTAACTGCGTTTTTTTCATTAGCAGCCACAGACCAACCATCATCATGATTGCGATAACCATGATGCCAATTTGCACATAAGTGATATGTAGATCGCCCCAAGTAATACTTTCTTCTGGCAGAGTACCACTCGGAAAGCGCCTAATTTCAGCACCCATCAATCCTTGTATGAGACTGGTTAGCAAAATACTCACACCGATGGTTGCAATCATTGGCGCTAAATGCGGCGCATTTCTGGCTCTTAATGGTCGCAAAACTAACCAGTCGATGACTACCGCTAATAAGCCACTTAGGATTGCGGCAACTACCAATGCTAAAACAATCGGCAAATGTAATAAGGTGACGAGTTGAAGTGCAATATAACTACCCATCATAAAAATGACGCCGTGGGAAAGATTAATAACGCCCAACACACCGAAGATGAGCGTAAATCCTAGGGCAAAAACAGCATAAACGCTCCCTAAAGAGAGAGCGTTGAGTAGTTGTTGAGATAACAAATGATTTTCCGGAATTTAGGAATGAAATTATTTCAATAAAACGAACTTGCCATCTTTTGCAATATTAACAATCGCATCTTGTTTTGCATCGTATCCAGATTCTTTTCCAGCCTTACTTGGCTCCTTTGCGAACTCGAACTTCCCAGTTGCACCGTCATGTTTGACTTTTGGTAGGGCTTCATAAATTGCAGCACGGTCTTTCTCTAGGTTATTCGTCAGAGTGATACTACCAAGCGCCTCGGCTAAGATATACATTGCGTCATACGCTTGCGCGGCAAACTGATCAGGCTCGGAGCCATACTTGGCTTTAAAGCCATTCATAAATGCTTTATTTGCTGGAGAAGTATTTTCTGCTGACCATGGGCTGCCTAATAAGGTATCGTCCGCAGCATTTTTTGCGATTTCAAATAACTTCGGTGAATTAAAGCCATTGCCACCGATAAATGGTTGCTTCATACCAAGTGAGCGTGTTTGTAAAACAATATTTGCCGCTTCCTCCACTAAGCAACTACAAACAATAGCATCTGGATTCGTTTCTTTAATTTTGGTTAATTGTGCTTTAAAGTCAATATCACCCTTAGCGTAAGTAACTGTTGTAGTCACTGGCAGTTTATTTGCTTCTAATGCTAATTTAAAAGCATCATATCCACTCTTTGTAAAGGCATCATCATTACCATAGATAACAGCCACTTTCGACAATTTAAAATGGGAAATCGCTTTTTTGACAACAACAGGAAGCACGTCTTGTTCCATCACAGAGTTTCTAAATACGTAAGGCCCCATATCGGTGATGCCACTAGCTGTATTACTTGTGCCGAATGCGACTACTTTTGCCGCCACTGCGATGGGGTCAGCTGCAAAAGCTGAGTTGGATAAGGTAGGCCCAAAAACCATTAATACTTTATCTTGAAAAATGAGTTTTTTGAAAACATTAATTGCCTCTTCTTTTTTTCCCTGCTCATCCTCCATCACTAAAGTAATCTTGTTCCCCTTCACCCCACCTTTTGCATTAATCTCATCGAGTGCGAGAGTAAAACCATTTTTGATTGCAACACCATACTTCGCAGCAGGTCCAGTGAGGGCTTCAGCAGCACCAATTTTGATATCGGCGGCAACTCCGTAAAAACTACAACTCAATAAAGAACTCATTAATGCTAAGCGAACTAATTTCATAGATACTCCTCAAAGTGGTAAAGGGATTACAAATCAGATTTTTCTCAATTTTAGGGCAAGTTGGCAAGTTATTACAAATTAACCTAGGGCAGCTCAATTCCCTCATGCTTCAATAGCCATGTTTTGATATTGCGGTGATATCCCTCGGCGTCTTCTTTCGCAAAGCCACCAATTCCAGAATGCGCAACCACACGGTGGCAAGGGACAATCATTGGATAAGGATTAGCTCCACATGCGCCACCAACGGCTCTTGCTGCACTCCCAATTTTCTTCGCCAGGTGGCCATAGGTGACAACCGTTCCCTGTGGAATCGTGTCAATGAAAGCCCAAACTGTTCTCTGAAAAGAAGTCCCTTTAATTAAAGTCGGCAATTGAAATTGAAACTTCGGATCATTAAAGTAACGCTCCGCCTGTTCGCAAAACTGTTGAGCAAGTGCGTTTTTTGGACTAATGAGTTCCTCGAACTGACTGACATATAAAACTTCGCTAATAAATAAACTATTTTCTGTAAAAGTTGTTTTTACGCCGAGTTTGCCAAATGGCGCCGCCAATACCGCAGCCCAATCCTCTATAAAATCGTTGTCTTTATTTTTTAAAAGTGATTTTTTCGTCATATTCTGTAAGATACACTAAGTTAATATTTTTATGGAGAAGAAAATGGGTAGTTTTATTACACTGAAATCGAGTGATGGATTTGAATTTTTAGCATTTGAAGAGAAGCCTAACGGGCCAGCTAAAGCTGGGTTAGTCCTTTTACAAGAAATATTTGGTGTCAATACGCACATACAAGAAGTAGCAAAACTATACGCTGATCAGGGTTACCATGTATTAGCGCCAGAAACAATGGCCCGTTCTAAGAGTGGGGTAAATCTAGGTTATACCCCTGAAGATGGCGCAGCAGGCTCAGGCCTTAAGGCTGCAATTGAAGCATTACCAGGTCGTCCTGTGATGTTGGATATACAAACCTGTATTAATACTTTGGCGACGTCAGGCAAAGTCGGTATTTTTGGATTTTGTTGGGGTGGGCTATTAACTTGGCGAAGTGCAGCAATGCTCGATGGCTTGAGTGCAGCTGTCACTTACTACGGTGGCGGTATGCCAAATGAATCTCAATTAACTCCAAAATGTCCTGTTTTAGCTCATTTTGCTGATGATGATGCTCATATCCCTTTAGATTCAGTTAATCAGTTTTCAGCAGCTCACCCAGAGGTTCAATTGCATATATACGCAGGGCATCACGGTTTCAACTGCAATCATCGTGCTTCCTATAATGAAGCAGCAGCAATGCTCGCAAGATCTAGAACCTTCGCATTTTTTGCAGAACATCTCGGCCTGTAAGTAACTTCTGACAACAAAATCAGATGGCTTTTCCACCAAAATATCGGTATAAAGCCATCCTATTTTGATATAGTGAATAAGAAATTTGATTTCTTATTTCGTCTATTGTTAAGGGAAGTTTATGGATTCGTTACTCGATACTTGGCCGTGGTGGGCTAAAGTCGCAGTAGTAGTTTTATTGTTAGCCACCTCCGCTTTTTTCTCCATTACGGAGACTAGTATGATGGCGGCAAATCGTCATCGTCTAAAACATCGGGCAGCGAAAGGTCACCGTGGATCTAGGTTAGCCACTAATTTACTCAATCGAACAGAAGAATTATTATCTGTTATTTTGATTGGTAACAATGTAATTAATACTTTCGTGCCGGTATTAATTGCCGGTATTGCAATGCAAGCTTTTGGCAATAGTGGCTCGGTTCTGTCCATTACAACTGCCTTAGTCGCTTTTCTAATTATTATATTTTGTGAAATTACGCCAAAAGTAATTGGTGCCGCTTTTGCCGATAAGATTGCCTCTTCTGTTAGTTGGATTATTCGTCCCTTAGTTTGGATCCTGACGCCGATTGTTTGGTTTGTAAATATTTTCGTCTCCTTGCTGTTGCGTTTAATGAGACTCAATACCAAAAATGCAGATCAAACCCGCTTATCCCCAGAAGAATTAAGAAGCTTAGTGCTCGAGACCAGCCACTTTATTCCAAGTCATCATCGTAATATCTTAGTGAACTTATTTAATTTAGAAAATATCACCGTAGATGATGTGATGACACCTCGGTCACAAATGGAAACATTAGATCTCTCTCGATCCATACCAGAAGTTCTCCATCAACTTGAAACTTGTTATCACCATAATTTGCCTGCTACCGATCAAGATCCTGATCGCGTAATTGGGATTTTATCGGTTCGTAAAGCGGTCTCATTGATTGGTGATGAAGACTTACAACATCAAGATTTTAAGAGCTTACTTGCCCAACCTTATTTCATTCCTAGTGGCACCCAGGTCTTACAACAAATCCAAGAGTTTCAGGTCTTGCAGCAACGCATAGGGCTTGTCGTAGATGAATACGGGATTGTTTTGGGACTAGTAACGATCGAAGATATTGTCGAAGAACTCATTGGTGAATTCACAACCTCACTACCAAGTCTAGCCAATAAAACTAAATGGTTAGATGACGGTACTTACCTAGCCAATGGTAAAGCGAACTTGAGAGATTTAAACCGTTTATTAGGTCTTGAATTGCCAATTGATGGGCCTCGAACTCTCAACGGCTTGCTCTTAGAAATTCTGCAAGATATTCCCGACCATGATGTCAGTCTTAAAGTAGCAGGCTGTGTGATGGAAATTATTCAATTTGACCAACAATCGATTAAAACAGTTCGCATTCATCAACCACTGCAAGCTCTTAATTAACCAAGAATCTGACGTTGAATGCAAGATGACCAAAGAATTATTCATTTGTGGCAAGAAACTCTTGAACACGCCTTTTTAGAAAAAGCCACAGATGTTCATATTGAAGCACAAGAGGAATTTACGCATCTTCGATTTCGAGTTGATGGCAGTTTAAGAACCTATCGTCGTATCAAAGTAACTTATCACGAGCACTTATGCGCCCATATAAAAGTGCTCGCTCAATTAGATATTGCTGAAAAGCGCTTACCGCAAGATGGTCGCTTAAACTTCACTCCGAACACTACGAGTGCAGCAAAAACGAATCCTCAAAAAATTGATTGTCGAGTATCCACTCTGCCGACAGTTTATGGTGAAAAGATTGTTGTTCGTCTGTTAACGAACTCCTTAGGGAATTTACGGCTAGAACAACTTGGATATGATTCTGAACAATTATTCAAGGTTCAATCTAGCCTGAATGCTCCCCAAGGACTTATTTTAGTTACCGGCCCAACTGGTAGTGGCAAGACCCTTACTTTGTATACTTTTTTAACTCTTCTCAATGATGGCACTAGAAATATCTCCACGGTAGAAGATCCTCCCGAAATCATGCTATCAGGCATCAACCAAGTCGCAGTGAATGAAAAGTCTGGAATGGACTTCGCCAAGTCCCTTCGTGCCATGTTAAGGCAAGATCCAGATATCATCATGATTGGGGAAATTCGTGATGCAGTAACTGCTCAAACTGCGTTGCAAGCTGCTCAAACAGGTCATTTAGTGTTAGCTACGCTACACACGAATAGTTGTGTTTCGACCATTACTCGCTTACGTTACTTGGGTTGTGAAAAGGATGTTCTTGCCCAAAGCTTATTAATGGTTACAGCCCAACGACTTTTACGGAAAAGATGTACTTTTTGTACTTCCGTCGGTACTTCATGTAACTACTGTAAAAACACCGGCTACCTTGGTCGATTTGCAGTTCACGAAGTTTTGAAGTTGGATTCAGAAATAAGAAGTGCCATTGAGAGTGAGGTTTATGCAAATGATTTACTTAAATTGGCACAAGATCAAGGTATGAATTCATTGTTGAAGCAAAGTGAACTGTATGTAAATAATGGCATAACCTCAGCGGAAGAAGTTCTGAGTAAGATTGGGTGCGTTTCGTGAGAATTGCTAAACAACAAATTTTTACTACCCAGTTAGTCACCTTGCTAGAGGCAGGAGTTCCCCTAGTGCCAGCACTGCAAATGATTAGAGAGCCTCTTACCAACAAAAAAGACATGCCGCATTGGCTAGATCCAATTATTGAAGGGCTTCATCAAGGTCAGTCTTTTTCTTCTTGTCTTCGAAAGTCAAAAGAGAATTTTGATGCTTTTTATTGTGGTTTGGTCGAAATCGGTGAATTTTCTGGTCAACTGAATCACCTTCTTTTAAAAATATCTCAAGACTTAAAAAAATCTGAAATGATTCAAGGGCAACTGAAAAAAGCACTAACCTATCCTTTATGTGTTTTATTCATCTCTTTTTGCTTATTAATCGCTATGTTAATTTGGGTTATTCCAAGTTTTGAACAAGTATTTGCGGGCTTTAATGCAAGTCTTCCACCACTCACTGATTTTCTTTTAAAACTTTCTAGGTTTGTAAAAGAATACTTTTTTCTAGGTGTACTTATTTTTATTGCTGTCTTTGCGTTTATTTTTTTTCTTTGGTGGCGTTTTATTCCGATACAAAAACAAGTTGATCGTTTTTTTCTTCGTGTACCCGTTATTGGTAACTTGATTCATCATGCCCTTTTGGCACGCTGGGCGACAACTATTTTTATTCTCCAAGAATCTGGTACGCCTTTATTAAAGTCTATTCGCATCAGTGCGCGCTGTTCCAATCATTGGTTTGTGCACGATGTGAGTGTTGAGGTATATCGTCTTCTTACTCAGGGGCAAGCAGTTCATGAATCCGTTTTCTTAGCGGATTCTAAACAACTTCTTTTCAAACGAGAAACCTTGCAATTACTCAAGGTTGGAGAGGATTCTGGCGGACTTGTCAAAATGTTGCAATATTTAGCCATTTTCCATGAGCGTCAACTTACTGAACAACTTGATGTTTTAATGGAGATGATTGAACCAGCTCTAGTTGTGATAATGGGATTGATGGTTGGGGGAATGGTCGTCGCTCTTTATTTACCGCTCTTTAAGTTAGGAGAAATAGCTTGATTTGGATTTACAGTTTAATAATTACCGCTATGGTGATTACTCTTGCGTTGATCGACCTTCGCACAATGCAGCTTCCTAACTATTTGACACTCCCACTAATGATTCTTGGGCTGTTAGTTAGTAGTTTTACAAACTTTGGTTTTTGCCAAGCTCATGAATCTATCATCGGCCTTATCCTTGGTTATTCCTTAATTTGGGGTGTTAATTTTTTCTATTTTCTAGTTACTAAAAAGCACGGCATCGGGATGGGTGATGCTAAACTGCTGTCCGCATTTGGATCAATATTAGGCTATTTTTATATCTTACCTATATTATTTATTGCTAGTGTTCTTGGCTTACTTGGAGGTATTATTTGGTTAAAACTAAACAAGTTAAGTCATCAACACGCCTTTCCATTCGGACCTTATCTGTGTATTTCCGGCTTGATTGCAATTTTTGATATAGTGTCCAATACTTTTTTTATAAGAAATTTTTAGTTTAAATGTCACATGAGCGAAACAACTAAGCAAATCACTACTATTGGCTTAACGGGAGGAATAGGCAGCGGAAAAAGCTCAGCCGCTAAAGAATTCCATCGCTTAGGAGCCCAAATTATTGACAGTGATGCATTAGCCCACCAAGTAACATGTTCAGGCGGTGTCGCAATGCCTGCGATTGAAGCAGCTTTTGGTAAAGATTTTTTAATGGAAGATGGCAGTTTGAATCGTCCAAAAATGCGAGAGTACGTATTCAATCACAGACCTGCACTCACCATTCTGGAAAGTATTACGCATCCGCTGATTCAAGAAGCTAGTTATGCGGCATTTCAAGTGGCATTAAAACAAGATCCTCCTTATATTATTTTTATGATTCCATTACTTTTTGAATCGAATAAATGGCAGGATCGTTTTAAAAAGATTGTTGTTATTGACTGCACAGTCGAAACTCAAATTCAGCGCGTGCTTATCCGAAATAATTTACAACGAGACCAAGTTGAAAAAATCATTGCTGCTCAGATATCTCGCGAGGATCGCCTTAAAAATGCTGACTACATAATTAATAACGATGGACTTTTAACTGATTTGAATAAGCAAGTGATCGATATCCATCAAAAAATTATTAGTTTATAAGCTTTATTATTGTTTTTATGAGGTTTTTTCTTGTGTATTTCATAATTAAATCTCATACTTATATCTTAATTTTAATTTCGAATTGATTGTTGATTTCTTTGTTAACTTACGAATACCCCTCTAATGAAACAGTACGCAGTTTATTGCGTTTAGAGTATTTATTTCACCGACAAGATATTTTTATGCAATCAGATGATCCTGAGCATCATTTGGCTGCCATTTCTTTACTTTTTGATATTGGTGATCTGACTTCTAGAGCAGATTTAAAGTCAAATTTATTAAAAGAATTAGATCGACAGAGAAATTATCTATGTGGATTAAGACATGGTCATTCTGTTAATTCTGAGGCTTTAGAATCTGTTATTCTTCAAATTGAAAACTCTCTTTTTGACTTAAACAATTTAATCGGCAAGCCAAATACTTTGATTAATGAGAACGAATGGCTATCAATTATTCGTTCTCGATTAAGTGTTGCAGGTGCAACTAGTCCTGTCGATCTGCCCAGTTTGTATTGCTGGCAACATCTCCCAGCGGATCAAAGAAGAGCTCAACTACAATCCTATACACCCGCATTTAATGATTGGAAGAATACTTGTTATTTATTTCTGAAGTTACTTCGTCAATCCGGAGATTCTAAAACTTATGGCACAGAAAATGGCGCTTTTCAATTGCCACTGACTGGTAAATCGTTTCAATTAATTCGTGTAGATATTCATAACCAGATGTTAATCCCCGAAATTAGTGCCAACAAACATGTTCTTTGGATTCGTTTTTTGCAAAATTCAACGATTGGAAAACCCCCAGCCTATACTGGTGCCATTGAATTTAATTTAACACTTTGTAATTTGTGATTTATTTACGCACTTAACGATCGCTCTAAAACAAGTTATTAAATCTCTTGGTTATTCATCAATTCGATAATTGAAATGGTAGCAGGTAATAAGGGGCTTAAATTGCAGTCTGTTACTATTCGACTGGACTGCCAAGCAAGTTCTTGTCCTTCTAGACCAACCGGAATCCCCGTCCACTCTCTGACAATCTGTAAATAAAGTCGAACATAGGCATGCGGATAATCGTGTTCAATCGTCCCGATTGCGACGCTTTCTATGACTTCAATACCAAGTTCTTCTCGTAGTTCTCGAACTAAAGCTTGGTGGATGGATTCACCTGTTTCAATCTTACCACCTGGGAATTCCCAGTAGCCTTCATAAGGCTTACCCACTGGGCGATTTGCTAGCAAAAAATTATTATCTTTACTGATAAGGATACCTACTGCTACCTCAGTAATAGGCCTTGTCATTTAATGAGCGCCTGCAAAATGCCTTGCAAATTGCCAAGCAACGCGTCCTGACCTTGAACCTCGCTCTAAAGCCCAAACCAATGCTTCAGGTTTTGCGTTTTCGATAACCGACTTATCTTGGCCAAAATGTGCCAACCAGTGTGCCACAATTTCTAGATACTCATCTTGTTTAGGTGGGTAAAAAGAGACCCATAAACCAAAACGTTCGGATAAAGAAATCTTTTCCTCGACTACTTCGCCGGGGTGAATCTCTCCATCAGAACTATGTTGGTAACTTTCATTATCTTTCATATATTCCGGCAGTAAATGTCTTCGATTTGAAGTGGCGTAAATCAATACATTTTCAACCTGAGCTGATAAAGAACCATCAAGTGCAGATTTGAGTGCCTTGTATCCCGCTTCACCATCTTCAAAGGATAAGTCATCACAAAAGACGATAAATTTTTCGGGTCTTGTAGCTAAAATCTCGGTAAGATCCTGAAGATCCGATAAATGCTCCTTATCTACTTCAACCAATCTTAACCCTGAGTGATAAAACTGATTTAAGCAGGCTTTAATCAATGATGACTTACCAGTGCCTCTAGCCCCTGTTAAAAGCACATTATTGGCTGGTTTACCTGCTACAAAATGCTGAGTATTGTTTAAGATCAATTCTTTTTGACGTTCAATCGCTTGTAAATCATCAAAAGAGATGTCGGATAAATGCCAAATCGGCTTTAAGAATCCTAAGTTCCCTAATAAAGATTGTCTTCTTTGCCAGCGAAATGCTTTTGCGTTTTGCCAATCCTCAGGAGTCAAGGGCTTAGGAAAGAAGACTTCTAATCGTTCTATAAATTGATCTAATTTTTCACTCATGTCAGTATTATAATTTGTGAAACTAGACTCTTGTATTTTAAGAGCGGTAATCCGCGTTAATCGTGACATATTCATGAGAAAAGTCACAAGTCCACATCGTTCGGCTTGCCTCTCCACGACCCAAATCAACCGTGACTTTGATCTCTGCAGGTGCCATCACTCTTTGGCCATCCTCTTCACGATAGTCTGGATGTCGACCTCCATCTTTGGCTACCCAAACATCACCTAACCACAATTGGACATGGCTTACATCCAAATCAGTGATCCCAGCATATCCAATTGCAGCCAGAATTCTTCCCAAATTTGGATCGCTAGCAAAAAATGCTGTTTTTACCAACGGCGAGTGAGCAATTGCTTCCCCTACCAGTTTGCACTCTTCAAGGGTATGCCCGCCTTTTACTTCAATCGTCATAAATTTTGTCGCACCTTCACCATCCCGTACTATTTTCATAGCGAGGTCTTGTGCAGTTTCTAATAACAAAGTTCTAAAGGCTTGGTATGCGGCATGACTCGTATTATCAATATAAATTCCACACTGATTTGAAGCCATGACGATGAAAGAATCATTGGTCGAAGTATCACCATCGATCGTAATGGAATTAAACGATAAATCTGCCACTTCCTTAGTTAGATCATTCAATAATTTAGGTTCGATGCCGATGTCGGTACCAATGAATCCGAGCATGGTTGCCATATTCGGATGAATCATTCCAGCGCCTTTGCTTACGCCAGAAATTGATACCTTGGTGCCTTCAATATCAATCGAGCTAGAATAGGCTTTTGGCATCGTATCCGTAGTCATAATCGCAAAGGCCGCGTCATACCAACCTGCATCAATTAGATTTGCCTTTGCAGTTGGAAGTGCAGCGATAATTTTTGCAACTGGTAGTGGCTCTAAAATGACCCCAGTTGAAAACGGCAATACTTCCGTGGGAGAAATAGCTAATAACTCTGCAACGGCATTACAAATTGTATTAGCATCCTTGAGGCCTGATTCACCGGTCCCAGCATTCGCATTTCCTGTGTTAATGACGAGCGCCCGAATACCTGTAGTTTGAAGCAGGTGTTCTTTACAAATTTGAACTGGGGCCGCGCAAAACCGATTTAAAGTAAATACTCCACTTACGGAAGAACCAGGCTCTAAAGTAATGATTAAGATATCTTTACGGTCTACCTTCCTAATGCCAGCCATAGCATACCCGAGTTGTATACCTTGAATAGGTAGCACATCGGAAGGACTGAGAGGGTGAAGATTAACTGGCATTTGGATACTTTCTATATTAATTTGTCAAAGAGTTTACTGAATAGTCAAAATTTTAAGTCGGAAATCATTTTAAAGTTCTCAACGATTTTCTTACTCCATTCTTTGTAATAATCTGGTGTAAAGTGTTGCCCATCAGTAGTTAGCCACTCATCTGGTTTTGACATTGACAGAGAGTCAACATACTTGCAAGGTGCTACTGAATTAGAAAGCACATAATTCAATTCCTTCGTACGATTATGTGTTTTACCAGTTATTTGCAGCTCATTTCCCCATGGCGGGCCAACCCATAAACATGGTTTATTTAAACTGGCAATTTTTTTCGCTAAACCACTGGCTTCACTATAAACTTTGAATTTAACCATTTGCTCTTTATATTTTCCAAGAGTATCCCCCATGATAATCACTACAACATCAGGATTATCTTTTGCTATTAAATCAGATATTGGTTGAGTTTCCGCAGATTTTCCTAATCTGATATTAATCGGCTTGGTAAATTCTCTCTCGGCCCCTCCACAGAGACCTTTAGTTGCAATCAACCATTCGCTTGGTTCAACTCCACAAACGCCTATAGTGTGCACTTTTGCACCTTGATTTTGTAATTCATCATGCAAGCTTGTAATTAAATACCCCGGTTTTGCTAAGTGGCTTGCTCCAATAATAAGAATAGTTAAGTTTGTTAATATCATTTAAATAAACCCCAGATTCGACGAGACCTTTTTTTAATAAATCATATTTCAAGTTAATAAATTAGAATTTACCTACTTCATTGTTAGTTAACGAGTTCCATAAACTCCCTCAATTCCAAAGGAGCTAAATTCAATACACAAGAATACCCAAATTACACAGAGATATTGATTTCTTAAAAAACGATATCTTTTAGCTAGTATAGGAAATGCGAATTCAAAACCCATCAAAATACCTCCAAAAATCAAGGTAAATAGGGTCTTAGTATCAAATTGTATGTGATGGCTAATGGCATTGGCAGAATCGGTATCCCAATTTATGACTTGCTGTAACTTAAAGAGTAAAAGCGTTGAATCGGACTCAGAAAAAATTATCCTACCCATAACAACAATAAATGGCAATAACAGTAAAGTTAAAATTTTTGCAATTTGCTTATTATTAAGCATTTTTAAAATGTAATAGGTAATTAGCCAAAACAAGGCGTGGAAACTACCCCAAATCATAAAATTCAAAGTGACGCCATGCCACAGCGCAGAACTAATAAACACAAAAAAAATGGCTACTGGCAGTCCACAGGTATTTTTCAATGGACGAAAAAAAAGGGTTTTTAATACAGTAGATAAACTGATATGCCAACGTTGCCAATACTCTATTACATTACGTGCAGAAAAAGGACTATTAAAATTCATCGCAGTTCGAATGCCAAATAGATTTAAGGCTCCGAATGCCATCATCGTTATGCCGACAAAATTAAAGTAAACGTAAGCTTCAAAGATAATTCCAAAGATGAGAATATCTAAAGCTTCTGTTGATTCTTTCAGAATCAACAACTGAGATAAACCTGAGGCAATCACACTAAACATAAAAGTACCAAGTATCATCCAACGAATATAGATGAAAGTCCTTTTTCTACTAAAAGCATGAATTTTTGAACTTGTAAGCGCTATAGGTCCAGAGTTAAGGCGAATAGGTTGCATGATGTTTAAAAATAAACTTTTAAACGTGAATTGATCGTTATAAATAAATATCGATATGCTGGCCATCACGAATGACACTCCGAGCCACTTAATGGAAGAATGATTCCCATTAAAGCCCGTAAGGACCCCTATTTGTCCTGTATAACTTAAGATTGGCGTTATTGAAAATACACCGTAAGCAAGTATGACTCTGGCAATTTTATGTTTACGCAAGATCAAATATAAGCCCCATATTAAAATTGAGCTTAAGGCTGTGAAAATGCTTGCGAAACCCAATCCTTTAGAAAAAAATATTAGTCCGTAACCTGTCAAAAAAATTGCACATGGACCAAACAAATTTTTTACTTTATCTTTCAATGGACTGTTTTTTCAAATCATTAGAGCATATTGAATCACATCTTTGGTTTTGAATTTCCTGCTTGAGTAAATTTTCCATTTAACAAGTTTTAAATTATGCTACTTGCCCATGACAATGCTTATATTTTTTACCACTTCCACATGGGCACGCGTCATTTCGACCCACTTTTGGTGCAGTGTTCATGATTTTATTCATCATCGGTACTGCAACAGAGGAATTTTGTGTTTCAGATTCCGCTACATTGGCATGTTGATATTGCACATCTCTCAAGTTGCTTAAATCCTCTTGAATCATTTCAGTAGCATCATTGAGTTGCTCTGCGGATTGGATTTGAACATTCAGAATTGTTTTCGTAATATCTCGTTTAATGACTTCTAAGAACTCAGCATATAACTCAAACGATTCTTTACGATATTCTTGCTTAGGGTCTTTTTGTGCATAACCACGTAAATGAATCCCTTGACGTAAATAGTCAAGCGAAGCTAAATGTTCTCGCCAATGGGAGTCCATGCTGTACAGGAAGACTGACCGTTCAAATCCAGCAAAAGAATTGACATCGGATTGATCTAGTTTTGATTGATATACAATCTGGGCACTTTCTTGGACCCAACTGATTAAATCTTCAACATCAACCTCTTGAGCTTGTTCTACCTTTTCTTTTAAGGCTAACTGTATTCCCCAGTTTTGCTGGAGCTCTTTCTCTAAACCATCTAGATCCCACTGTTCTGGTAATGTATCTGAAGGCACATATTCCATAACAAGACTTCTAAAGACATCATCCCGTAGATTATTGATTAAGCCACCGACGTTGTCTGACTCTAGGACTTGATTTCGCAGTTGATAGGTTTCACGACGTTGGTCATTAGCCACATCATCATATTCCAATAATTGCTTACGAATATCAAAGTTACGACCTTCCACCTTGCGCTGAGCAGATTCAATTGCCCGCGAGACCATCCCTGCTTCAATTGGCTCACCTTCAGGCATTTTTAGACGGTCCATAACACTTCGTAAACGATCACCTGCAAAAATTCTCAATAAATCATCGTCTAATGAAAGATAGAAACGCGAGGATCCAGGATCGCCTTGGCGTCCTGAACGGCCTCTTAACTGATTATCAATCCGTCGACTTTCATGTCGCTCTGTACCGATAATATGTAAGCCACCCGCATTCACAACTTGTTCATGCAGACCTTGCCACTCATCTTCTAAGGTTTTAATTCTTGCCAGCTTTTGATTTTCATCTAAAGCGGTATCTTCATTTAGAAGACTAGACTGTTTCTCGACGTTGCCACCAAGCACAATGTCAGTTCCACGTCCAGCCATATTGGTGGCAATCGTAATCATCTTTGGGCGACCTGCTTGGGCAATGATTTCTGCTTCCCGAGCGTGCTGTTTTGCATTTAATACTTGATGCGGTAATTTTTCTTTTGTCAAAATATCTGAGATTAATTCAGAATTTTCAATCGAAGTAGTACCGACTAAAACTGGCTGACCACGCTCATAGCAATCTTTAATATCTTTAATTACTGCCGCATAACGCTCTTTGGATGTTTTGTAAATCTGATCTTGTTTATCCAGTCTTTTACTAATTCTATTTGGCGGCACAACAACTGTTTCTAAGCCGTAAATTTCTTGGAATTCATAGGCTTCAGTATCGGCAGTTCCGGTCATACCAGATAATTTTTGATACATCCTAAAATAATTTTGGAAGGTAATCGTTGCTAGCGTTTGATTTTCACTATTAATTTGCACGCCTTCCTTTGCCTCCACCGCTTGATGCAATCCATCAGACCAACGACGACCCACCATTAAACGGCCAGTGAACTCATCGACGATGACAACCTCGCCGTTTTGCACAACATAATGTTGGTCACGGTTGAATAAAGTGTGCGCACGCAGGGTGGCCAGTAAGTGATGCATTAAAGCGATGTTTTGTGGTGCGTAGAGTGAATCACCATCATTGATCAAACCAATCTGAACAAGAATTGACTCCGCTTTCTCATGTCCGGCTTCGGTCAAGAAAACTTGCTGAGATTTTTCATCAATCACATAATCACCAGGTTTTTCTACACCTGTGCCATCTGCCTTCTCTTCGCCAATTTGACGGTCTAAATAAGAAGGTATGACATTCATTTTTACGTATAAATCGGTATGATCATCGGCTTGGCCAGAGATAATTAATGGCGTCCTCGCTTCATCAATTAAGATTGAATCCACTTCATCTACGATTGCGTAATTGAGGCCGCGTTGTACTCGACTGCGTACATCGTGAACCATATTGTCACGCAAATAGTCAAAGCCAAACTCATTATTAGTTCCGTAGGTTATGTCAGCAGCGTATGCCGCTTGTTTTTCCTCGTGTTGCATTTGAGAAAGATTAATCCCAACGGTTAGTCCCAGAAAGTTATAAATTTTACCCATCCACTGTGCATCACGCGATGCCAAGTAATCGTTCACAGTCACTACGTGAACACCCTTACCTGAAAGTGCATTTAAAAATACCGGCAAAGTAGCAGTCAGAGTTTTACCCTCACCGGTTCTCATTTCAGCAATTTTTCCTTGGTGAAGAACTAAGCCACCAACCATTTGCATATCAAAGTGTCGCATTTTCATTGTGCGACGACTCGCTTCTCGAACTAATGCAAAGGCTTCAGGTAAGATATTATCAAGACTTTCGCCACCGGCAACCCGGGCTTTTAACTCTTGAGTTATCTCAGGAAATTGTTCATCTCTTAGTGCCTCAAACTTTGGCTCTAAAGCATTGATTTGAATTACCGTTTTACGGTATTGTTTAAGTAAGCGATCGTTACGACTGCCAATTATCTTTTTTAAGAGTCCAGATACCATGATGTTTTTCGTAGAAATTCAATCTAAGAGTTTATCATTCATGCATATTATTTCCATGAATGTAGCGATTAATTGCTATTTTCCCACAGGGTTATCAAAAATTGCCTAAAATTTACTCGACTTTTCATTGTAGAAATTGATCTATTCATGACAAATAATCAATTAGGTTCTCACGAAATTTCTGAACTTCTATCAAAAAATTTAAAGGATAGCCCTTTAAAAGAGGTTTTTACGAATTTTGAATTACGCCAAAAATATCAACTTGCCCTGAACCAAGCTCTTGATTTAACTGGGTTTAGTCATTTTTCTAATGATATATTTATTGGTGAGATGAACGACAAAGGGATGATTCGCTTGTTTACCCGTCAAGCTAGTATTATCTCAAGGCTAAAAAATAAATTACCTAGTCTTTTGCATTGTTTTCGGGAGTCTGGCTTTCCTGTAAAGGAAATTCAATTAAAAGTCTTACCAAAATCAAACCTTGAACCTGAAAACACTTGTCAGGAAGAGACTAAACCGGATCCAATTGCACTCTCCGCGTCACAGTTTCAGTCGTGGGAAAACTTACTAAGGGCCACTGATCCAGAATCGCCGACCTACCAGGCAATTGAACTTTTACTCTTTAACGCTAAAAAAGTTGCAAACAAATCAGCTTAATCTCTTGCGCAGTAGGTACTATTCGTTTTCTTGATTTAAGTGCGCTGTAAAAGCAGTAGGAGCTTTAGAAATATCATCAAAATGGACGATTTCATAACTTTGGGGAGTGGCAAACATCTTCCTCAACAATTGATTATTGAGGCCATGGCCTGATTTTTCAGCAGTATACACACCAATAATCGGATAACCAGCCAAATAAAGGTCGCCGATAGCATCTAAGATTTTATGTCTGACAAACTCATCTTCATAACGTAGTTCTTCGTTATTAAGTATCCGATGTTCATCGAGCACAATAGCATTATCTAAACTTCCGCCCCGAGCTAGTCCCATTTCTCTAAGGGCTTCCACTTCATGAGCAAAGCCGAAGGTTCTTGCTCGACCAATCTCTTTGACATAAGTCGTGTTAGCAAAATCAATGATGCATCGCTGGCCGGTCTTATCAAGTGCTGGGTGCTTAAAGTCAATCGTAAAATCTAATTTAAAGCCATCAAATGGCTCTAATCTTGCCAATTTGTCACCTTCTCTAACTTCAATTAATTCTTTGATTTTGATGAATTTTTTAGGGGCTTCTTGGATTTTTAGACCGGCTGACTGCAGCAAGAACAAAAAGGATGCGGCGCTACCATCCATAATCGGAATCTCTTCACCATTGATTTCGACAATTAAGTTATCAATGCCAAGACCAGAACAAGCAGACAATAAGTGCTCTACGGTTGAGATTCGATGCTCGCCTATCTGTAAAACACTGGCTAAGCGTGTGTCAGTAATATTTTCTGCTTTTGCAGGAATCGGAGTTTGAGGTTCTTGATCAATACGAATAAACACAATACCCGTATCAACTGGTGCAGGCTTCAGGAACAAATTAGATTTTGTTCCTGAGTGCAGCCCAATCCCGACCGTCTTAATTGGTTCAGCAATGGTGGTTTGTTTTAACATAAGCTGCAATACACCTGTCGATACGTGAAAAAATGAGGATTATAAGCTTTTTAAAGCAGAGGCGGCATCACTGACTTCAAACTTTCCGGCTGCTTCAACCGCTAAATGCTCGACCACACCGTCATTCACAATCATTAAATAGCGTTGTGAACGAATGCCTAAACCGCGTGCAACTAGGTCTAACTCTAGTCCAAGCGCTTTCGTTAATTCTGCACTACCGTCTGACATCATTCGTACTGCTTTACCAACCTGAAGATCTTTACCCCATGCACCCATCACAAAAGCATCGTTTACGGATACACACCAAATTTCATTAACACCTTTTGCTTTGATTGCAGCAGCATGTTCTACATAACCAGGTACATGTTGCGCAGAGCAAGTAGGAGTAAATGCACCAGGCAATCCAAAGATTACTACTTTTTTACCTTTTAGTATTTCTGCTACCTGAAAAGCATTAGGGCCTAAGGTACAACCTTCAGTTTCTTCAGAAATAAACTCATACAAAGTTGCATTGGGTACTTTTTGTTGAACAGCAATCATATTCTCTCCTTCAATTCAGTTATAAAAAATACTGACATTAGTGCTTTCGTCGTCAACGGAGGCACACTACTGTCAATTGTTCAATCATACTGTTTTATATATGACTGCGTTTAACTACTCAACAACTAGAGCTTAATCAGCTTGCTTTCTTAAAAAAGCGGGAATTTCGAAAAATTCTGCGCCCTTTTCCAACATTGCTTTTGCTTGAGGCGAACTAGCTGCACCTAACTGTCCAACGCCACGACTTGGATTTGGACGTGTTACCTTTGGAGAAATGCTAGGTTGTGCATTCATTTGGCTCGGCTCTGACAATACTGGGATATTCATTTCATAATTAGGTACACTTTGCAGATTTGCAAAGTTCGAAGCGACCATCGTTTGATGAGCATTCACTGTGATTGGACTTACTGGGGCATACTCAGTTAATCCAGTTACTGGCACTGCAGACTGAGGACCATAAGTTCCTGTGGCTTTATTAGTCCAAACAATCTCAACATTCGATTCGTTTTGTGCTTTTCTTGGACCATTTAAGCCAGTAGCAACGACCGTTACTCGGATTGCATCACTTAAGGATTCATCGTAAACCGTACCAAAGATAATCGTGGCATCTTCCGCCGCGTAACCACGAATAGCTGACATAACTTCTCTGGTCTCAGATAAACGTAATGTTCGGCTCGCCGTAATATTGACGAGAACTCCACGTGCACCTGATAAGTTCACACCCTCTAACAATGGTGAAGCAACTGCTGCTTCTGCAGCAAGTCTTGCACGATCCACGCCTGAAACAGTTGCCGTTCCCATCATGGCTTTACCTTGTTCACTCATGACCGTTTTCACATCTTCAAAGTCGACGTTAATTAAGCCTTGTTCATTAATGATTTCTGCAATACCAGCTACTGCGTTATGCAAAACATCATCCGCTGTACTAAATGCTTTATCCATTTCCGCATCTTCACCCATCACTTGGAACAGTTTTTCATTTAGCACAACAATTAATGAGTCAACGTGTTTTTCGAGTTCTAAAGCGCCTTCTTCGGCAATACGTGATCTTCTGGCACCCTCAAAATCAAATGGCTTACTCACGACTCCAACAGTCAAAATACCCATTTCTTTTGCTATTTGCGCAACGATCGGTGCTGCCCCAGTACCGGTTCCACCACCCATACCTGCAGTAATGAATACCATATGAGCGCCCTGTAATACATCTGCAATTCTTGCTTTTGCTTCGATAGCAGAACTAGCGCCTACATCAGGCTTTGCCCCTGCGCCTAATCCCGTTAACCCCAACTGCAAATTGGTTTCAGCTTTAGAACGTTTTAACGCCCCGGCATCTGTATTCATACAAATAAATTCAACGCCCTGCACACCACGACGAATCATGTGTTGCACAGCATTGCCCCCAGCTCCACCAACTCCAATCACTCGGATATTGGTTTTTCCAGCTGTATCAGCTTCTAACATTTCAAACTCCATTTTGTTACCTCCTATTTATGTACTACATTGACGACTACTTAATAAACTCTTTATTTCAATTCTTTTAAAAATTACCTAAAAACCATTCTTTTGCTCTTTGGAATGCACCTCGTAAGGGACGCGCTTCTAATTCTTGTTGGCCTAAAACAATTTGTGTTCTGCCTTCACGAAGTAATCCAATACCTGTTGCAAATTTAGGATTTCTCAAAACCTCTTTAAATTGCCCGTTATATTCTGGGTATCCAATTCTTGCGGGCTTGTTAAAGACTTCTTCAGCAAGTTCAATCACACCCGGCATCATCACTGTTCCACCAGTTAGAACTACCCCTGAAGGGGTCATTTGTGAAAATCCAGAATGCTCTAAAGATTCCACTACAAATTTAAATAGTTCTTCCATTCTCGGTTCGATCACAGCCGCTAATGACTGTTTAGAAATAGGACGGTATTCCCGCTCACCAATCCCAGGAACATCGATCATGGCAGTGGAATTCGCTAATGCCTGTTTAGCGATGCCGTGTGATATTTTTAAATCTTCTGCATCGATTGTGGGGGTTCTGAGCGCCATGGCAATATCATTCGTGATTTGATCACCGCCTAAGGGAATAATTTCGGTATATTGAATCACCCCCTGAAAGTACACAGCAATATCCGTTGTACCACCACCAATATCAACTAATACGACTCCTAACTCTTTTTCATCCTTCGTTAATACCGCCAAACTGGAGCATAGTGGTTGCAACACCAAGGCATTGATTTCTAAGCCACACCGACGAATACATTTAATAATATTTTGAACAGCACTGACTGCTCCCGTGACGATATGCGCATTCACCTCTAATTTTTGTCCGTTCATCCCAATCGGATCTCTGACACCGTCCTGGTTATCGATTAAGTACTCCTGGATTAACATATGGAGTACTTGCTGATCTGTTTGAATATTGATCGGTTTGGCATTTTCATGGACTCGTTCCAAATCTGCAGCGCTTACTTCTTTGTCACGAATCGCAACCATTCCCTTGGTATTAAAACTTTGTACGTGGTTACCGGCAATGCCAGTAAATACATTTTCAACCCGACACTGTGCCATCACCTCAGCTTCTTCTAATGCTTTTTGAATTGATTGCACTGTATCTTCTATATTTACGACAACACCTTTTTTAATACCTTCTGAGGGTGCATTACCGATGCCGATCACATTAAACTCGCCATCGGGTTCTATTTCTGCAACGAGAGCAAGAACTTTCGATGTGCCTATGTCTAAAGCAACTAGTAAGTTACGATGGTCTTTACTCATTAATATTTACTTCCAATTTGTTCACTTTGTTTTACTTTTTTAACTTCTCGATTATTTAACGTTGCTACCGCTTTAGGTTCTGCTTTCGGTGCTTGCTTTTTTATATTGAGGGGTTTTTCAAATCCTTCTGAATCTTCATCTCCTTCTACAGAAGGCGTAGTAAAGCGTTGATTCAATCCGGCCAATTTGAATTCATTTGCCTTATGATCAGATTTAGATGACGCGCCTAAAGAGAACCCTTCGTTGTATCGAAGATCAACGTAATCAACCGGACCCGTTAATTGTTTCTCTAACTCTGGCCAGAGTCTAAAAAACTTATCTAAGCGTTCCGTGATTTGTTTACGATCTTTATCAGTTTGATCCCGCCCCAACTCAAAAGTTAAACCGTTATCAAGTTTTACCGACCATGCATATCTTGGACTTAATGTCAGTGCCACGATTTTTGAATCGTGTTTCTTAAACCATTCCTCTAATTGTTGATATAGACCTAAAACCTCTTTATTACTATTCGGTGGTCCCTGAAAAATCACTAAATTTTTCCTATCGTTTGCCTCAGCTAGATTCACGGTAAATAACTCACCATAGTTATTCATCAACTCTGGGCCATTTTGTCCAAGCCATACTCCTACTGGCTCATGCTCTTCAATCGATACTTGTATTTGGTTAGGCCATACCCTTCTCACACTTGCGACTCTGACCCATGGCATTTCTTCAAAGGCTGCGCGAGCTTGATCGAGTCTCAAGGTAAAGAAATTCCCACTAAATTGACTAATAGCCTTTGCTTTAACCATCGGAACTTTAATATGTTCTAAATCTTGCTCATTTGCAGATTGCACTGAAATTTGTTCAATATTGAAAACTGGTCTTTGACCAATCCAGTAGAGCCCCCAAAGAATAGTTATCGCGCCTAGGCTAATCACTAACCATTGCGTTAATTGCTTCATTCGTTCTGGATAATTCCAGATAGGTGAAATGATAAACACAAGAATAACCAGTAAACCAGAGAACATCGATTTCATAGTAGTGATAAACCATTGACCCAGTAACTCACCTAAAGACTGGTTATTCTGGGTCTGTCTATGCGTATTTCTTATAGGGATACTTGAGGATCTCATTTATCTACCTCAACTAATTTTTCCAACATCCCTTTTCTATTCATCCCATTCGATAATTTGGCGTTCATCACAATCCAAAGAACTAACTCTGCATAACTTAGGCCTGCAGCTTTGGCAGCCATTGGCACTAATGAATGGCTAGTCATGCCGGGTGAAGTATTCATTTCCAATAAATAAGGCGTTTGGGTATTTTTATCCACCATCACGTCTGCCCGACCCCAACCTGAACAACCTAATACTTGGTAAGACTTCACCACTAGTTCTTGAATCTTTTCTTCTAATAAAGGATCTAAGCCCGTTGGACATAAATACTTCGTGTCATCAGAGAAGTATTTATTGTGATAGTCATACTTTGCCGCTGGGGCGACTATTTTAATAAGCGGTAATGCTTGGGCAAAGACGCCTTCGCCCATAACTGGACAAGTTAACTCATCACCAATAATGCACTGTTCCGCCATCACGTCTTGATCCATCACAGCAGCTAATTGATAAGCTGCTGCTAATTCACTCGCTTGATTGACCTTTGTTAAACCGAGGGAAGATCCCTCTCGCGCGGGTTTCACAATTAAAGGTAAACCTAACTCTTCGACCACTTTTGCCCAATTGGTATGCGCATGAAGCATTACATATTTCGGGGTCGATAAACCATGACTTAACCAAATTTGTTTAGTTGTTTGCTTATCAATTGCCATCGCAGAGGCCATTACACCGCTTCCTGTATAAGGAATACCCAATTGCTCTAACAAGCCTTGCATGGTACCGTCCTCACCAAATCGGCCATGCAATGAAATCATTACGCGGTCAAAATGATGGTTAACGATGGTCTCAATGGGTTCTTGGAATGGGTCAAAACTTACCGCATTCACACCACTATCTAACAAAGCTTTGAGTACTCCTGATCCAGACTGAAGCGAGATTTCTCTTTCACCTGAAAACCCACCCATCAACACACCTACTTTACCGAGTGATTCGGGTTGAAGAGCTGCTAATTTTGCCTTTACTTCTATGACCCATTGCGATAGTCGAGCTGCTTGAGTTTGTCCATGTCTATTATTCATTGACACCCCCTTGCTTGACTGCCTGAATAATTTGATTTGGCACAGCAGAAATGGAACCGGCACCCATCGTAATGACAACATCGCCATCTTGTACCTGACTTAAAATGGTTTGCGCCAATAACTTCATATCTTTTTCTAACACCATCTGCTCAGCATGTAAGCAACCGGCTGGCTCTTTCGCTATGGATGTCCGCAGAGCTTCTAATAGGCTATGACTATCAGCGCCTTTTATTTTAGGTTCTCCCGCTGGATAAACCTCGGTTAAAACAAGTGCGTCGAATTGATGAAGTACTTTTACAAATTCACCAAAGCAGTCCCTTGTCCGGGTGTAGCGATGGGGTTGGAAGGCCAAGACCAATCTTCTGTTCGGATACGCACCCCTTGCTGCAGATAAGGTCGCTGCCATTTCTACGGGATGATGTCCGTAATCATCAATTAAAGTAAATCTTGCATTCTTATTATCTGGCTTATTTGGAATACTAATATCGCCATATTGAGTAAATCTTCTACCAACGCCTTTAAATTCTCCCAAAGCTTTGACAATCGCTGCGTCCGAGACACCTAACTCTGTCGCAACCCCAATTGCTGCTAGAGCATTTCGAACATTATGTAAACCAGGTAAATTTAAGGTAATTTGCAGTGTACTTGGCTTTGGACCATGGCGGCGAATAGTTCTTCGAGTAACGGCAAATTGCATGGTTGCCCCAACTGCTGTCACATCATGGGCCATCACATCAGCATCTTCGGAAAGACCGTATTTCAGAACTGATTGTGAAACAAATGGCAACATATCCCTGACATTGGCATCATCTACGCACAAGATGGCAATGCCATAAAAAGGCATTCTTTGTGTAAATTGCACAAAGGCTTGTTTTAATCTTGGCATCGAGTGCTGATACGTTTCCATATGATCAGCATCAATATTGGTAATAACTTCCATCACAGGTAGTAAATTTAAAAACGACGCATCTGACTCGTCTGCTTCGGCTACGATAAAGTCACCCGTTCCTAAGCGCGCATTTGCACCTGCAGAAGTTAACTTTCCACCAATTACAAACGTTGGATCAAGTTGGCCTTCTGCTAGGATTGAGGCAACTAAACTCGTAGTAGTGGTCTTACCATGTGTGCCGGCAATGGCAATTCCTTGTTTGAGGCGCATTAATTCGCCCAACATTACTGCTCGTTGAATGACCGGGATGGAGGCAGCTCTCGCTGCTAATATTTCTGGATTATCTCCTGTTACAGCCGTAGAAATCACAACTGCTTCAGCATCGCCAATATTATCAGCATGATGACCAATTTGGATTTGGGCTCCATATTCAGCTAATCGTTGGGTAGTACTACTCTCTTGAATATCAGATCCACTTACGCGATAGCCAAGGTTTAATAGTACTTCTGCGATACCACTCATTCCAGCACCACCGATGCCGACAAAATGGATATGTTGAACTATGTGTTTCATGCGTTACTCACTTCTTTGCATATTTCAGCCACACTTTGCGTAGCAAAAGGCTTCGCTTGTTTTAAAGCATTTTGAGCCATTACCAATAAATCTTTGCGGTCTAAACTCATTAACCAATCTGCCAAAATTTGCGGAGTTAAATCTTTTTGAGTAATTAATTTGGCAGCGCCGACCGACGATAAGTATTGGGCATTTGTAGTTTGATGATCATCCACTGCCGATGGAAATGGTACTAATAAAGATGGCACACCACATGCAGCAAGTTCACTAATCGTCATCGCTCCAGCACGGCAAATCACTAGATCAGCATTGCCATAAGCTTCTGCCATGTTTTCAATAAAAGGAACGAGCTGAGCCTCTACGCCCTGCGTTTGATAATTATTCGTCAATTGCTCAAGGTGTTTGGAGCCTGCTTGATGCACCACTTCAGGTCTTATTTCTTGCGGAATTAAATGCAAGGCTTTTGGCACAGTCTCATTTAAGGCTGACGCCCCTAAACTACCGCCCACTACCAGTACTTTTAGTACCCCAGTTCGATTACTATATCGCTCAGTAGGGTTTGGTAATTGTAATAAGTCTGATCGTAAGGGGTTACCTACCCATTGACCTTTGGATAAAGCTTTAGGAAAAGCACATAATACTTTTCGAGCTAAGTTGGACAACACTTTATTCGCCATACCAGCAACCGAGTTTTGCTCATGTAAAACTAATGGAATTCCGCTCAAAACGCCGACCAAAGCTCCTGGGAAACTGACATAGCCGCCCATACCTAGCATGACCGTTGGCTTAATTTTGCGCATCACACCGAAACTTTGCCACATCGCTCTGTATAAATTCATCGGTAATTTTAGTTTTACCAACAGACCCTTACCCCGAACTCCACCAAAGATAATTGGCTCAAAAGCAAATCCAGATTTTTTGACTAATTCATATTCCATACCATTCGGATTGCCTAACCAATGGACACGCCAACCTTCTAAACGTAAATATTCTGCTACCGCAAGCCCAGGGAAAATATGTCCCCCAGTGCCGCCAGCCATAATCAAGATACATTTAGATAACGGGGTCAATGTCGTCATATTTTGGCACCTCGCATCAAGGCACGGTTTTCTGCATCAATTTTTAGAAGTACACCAATGGCCACTGCGTTCATTAATAAGCCAGAGCCACCATAACTAACCAAAGGTAAGGTAAGTCCCTTGGTAGGTAATAAGCCCAGATTGACGCCCATGTTTATAAAACATTGCCAACCAATCCAGATACCAATGCCTTTTGCAACCAACCCAGCAAAACTGCGATCGAGTTGTAAGCAGGTTCTGCCAATCATGAAGCATCTTCTTACAATGTAATAAAAAACTATAATTACTACCAATACACCCACAAAACCTAGCTCTTCACCGATGACAGCAAGAATGAAATCGGTATGCGCCTCTGGTAAATAATGTTGTTTTTCAATACTGCCCCCCAAACCCACACCAAACCACTCACCTCGCCCAAATGCCATCAATGAGTGGGTTAATTGGTAGGCTTTACCCTGCGCATGTTCTTCTGTCCATGGATTTAAAAAGGCAAAGATACGTTCTCTTCTAAACCTCGAAGTGGCAACAATTAAACCAAATGCAGCCACTCCAACTAAGATTAAGTAACTAAATAGTTTGGCATTAATACCACCCAAAAACAAAATACCCATTGCGATGGCAGCGACAACCATAAAGGCGCCCATGTCAGGCTCCCAAAGTAATAAAGCGCCCACGAGGCCAACAATTGCTCCAAGTGGTAAAAATCCTTTTAAGAAGGAATGCAAATATTCTTGGCGACGGACGGTGTAATGCGCTGCAAAGATCACCGCTACAAACTTCATCAACTCAGACGGCTGAAAATTCATAATACCCAGTGGCAACCAACGCTTTGAACCATTGACAGCTTTACCCAAGCCAGGAATTAAAACCACAATCAACATCAGGACCGTAATGATAAACAGTAAAGGAGCAATCTTGTCCCAAACCTTACTAGGTAGGCGATATGCGATCAAACCTGCAAATACGGCAATGCCTAGAGAAAAGATATGTCTTATTAAAAAATAAGTACTGCTGTAATTTGCATATTTTTTTCCATCGGCTAAGGTGATGGAAGCTGAGTAAACCATGACAGTACCCATTAACACGAGCAATACAACTGACCATAACAAGGACTGATCCCATGCTCCCATCGCTGAGCGCGAATAGGTAGTTGTTTTGGTAGCATCTCTTAACTCGGAACGGAACTCGTTAAAACCTTGCCGCAGACCACCGCCAAAACGATTGCGCGATGTACTCCATCCACGCACTAAGTTCATCATACTTTGGGCTAATACAAGCTTCATTGCGCCTCCCCCAATGAATGCATACTTAACTCTTCCACAGCACTGGCAAAGACTTCAGCTCGATGTTTGTAATTTTTAAACATATCAAAACTAGCACATGCTGGCGAGAGTAAAACGCGGTCACCGGCTTTTGCAATGCTTGCGGCTTGATTGACGGCATCTTCTAAGCTCGTAGCCATCGTAATTGATAGTGACTCACCATTAAATAGTTCTGCAACCGCGCTTGCGTCGCGACCAATCAAGAATAAGTTCTTTACATATTTTAGGATTGGCTCACGCAGTGGACTAAAGTCTTGGCCCTTGCCATCCCCACCGGCAATTAATAGTATTTTTCTGACGCCCTGTGACTCAACCATGCCAAGCCCCTGCAAAGCAGCAATCACTGCTCCAACATTAGTGCCTTTACTATCGTCGATATACTCCACATCACCCACAATCGCAATGGTTTGAACGCGGTGCGGCTCACCCGAATAATCCCGTAAACCATGTAAAAGTTGTGCAATACCTAGTCCTATTGCATTCGCTAAGGCCAATGCCGCGAGAGCGTTCGTAGCGTTATGACGGCCCTTAATCAGCAGCGCATCAGCAGGAATTAAATGCTTAATTAATAACGGTTCTTCATCAAGTGCAGCTTGAGATTTCTTGGTTCTTCTGACTTTAATTAGCTGGTTACCTTCGAATTCTTCTACTGGTGGAGCCCATGCCAACCAATCAATTGCACCGCCCATATCACTCTTAATCCCAAATGAATCAGGTTCTAAAGGCTGATTCATACCGAAGCTGATAATGCGTTTTTTCGCCCAGTCCGCATCCGTAAATAAACGCATTACTGTGGCATCATCCCGATTAATAATGGGGATTGTATTTTGTCCAAATATTTTGGCTTTTG
>Ga0164296_1000163_pt1 | contig 84706 bp, 75 predicted proteins | sample GEODES057metaG_FD_113533 | JGI IMG/M metagenome (GOLD analysis project Ga0164296, IMG submission 113533) | Dystrophic lake water microbial communities from Trout Bog Lake, Wisconsin, USA - GEODES057 metaG | ecosystem: Environmental > Aquatic > Freshwater > Lake | place: USA: Trout Bog Lake...
CCACCAGGTGAAAATCATTCTTAGCGTTCTCTGTAAAATTTGCGTTTATTTCCACTGAGTAGTTTTTATAAATGTACCTATCAAGCCAAAAATATTCAAATAAACATAATAAACAAGGTCAAATACCGGCAAATACCAGATTAAATTTTTGTCGCCAAGTTTATTGAATACCTTATAGTATAAAATCAGTTGTAAGATCAGTCTAATTACAAGCAAACTCAGTGCCAATAACAGGTAAGGAGTATAGAGCAGGCAAAGCACAAAAAGCGTGTAAAACATAAATCCCGACAATGCATCGAAGCTCAGCAGGCGCCTGTGTGTGCCCTTGTACAACTTGCCAACTCCCATATGCCTGCGCTTTTGTCGGTAAAAAGCTGATAAGGTAGCTTTTGCAGGGCTTAAGGTAAACGCATCAGGATGTATCTCAATCACTGTATTATCGTTTCTGGCATTTTCGTTAACGAACAAATCATCATCCCCCGACATCACATGCATGTGAGAAGCAAAACCTTTATTTTTAAAAAAAAGCGTTTTTGTATAAGCCAGGTTACGTCCAATTCCCATATAGGGATTACCAGCAAGCGCAGCAGAAAGATAATTAATAGCAGTACGTAGTGTTTCAAAGCGTATAAAAGCATTTAGCAGACCACTGTTACGCTGGTAAGGCGAATAACCCAGTATTATTTCGTTAGAGTCTGTAAAATTAGATGCCATTTGCCTGATCCAATTGCTGGAAGCAGGAACGCAATCAGCGTCAGTAAATAAAAGATGTTCGTTTTTGGCGGCTTTTATACCCATGGTAAGGGCAAACTTTTTCCCGGTTTTGAAACGATCGTTCTCGGTAACATTAACTATTTTAAGCCAGGGAAATCTTAGGGCCATATCTTTCAATACCTGCTCGGTATCGTCGAGCGAGCAGTCGTTTACAACCACTACTTCAAAATCGGGGTAATCCTGTTCAAAGATAAGCGGGAGATTGTTGGTCAGGTTAAATTCCTCGTTTCTGGCACTGATAATAACCGAAACAGGGATAGCACCCTGAACTTGCTCGTCATTTACAGTAAAAACTGCAAGCCGACGGTGATAATATAATAGGTAATAAAGCTGGACGATAAAAAAGGCTATATAGATTGCCAGCAGGGCCCAGGGTAAATATGCTTCCAAAGCTTCGAGTTTATTGAGTTCAAAGTTGTTAAAAATCAATGGTAATTTGGGGGATGGTTGAAAAGTTGTAAGCTTAGAGGGTGTTAATGTTGATAAGTGTGAGTACTAAAAGGCAATACAACAATTCAACTTTCCAAGCTTATAACAAATGAGTACTTTTGCCGACTTATAATGAAATTTAATTTAGAAGCCCAGGATCCGTTTTCCAAGGCCCGCGCGGGCGAGATCACTACCGATCACGGTACGGTACAAACACCTATTTTTATGCCTGTGGGCACCGCGGGCACAGTTAAAGCCGTTCATCAGCGCGAATTGGACAAGGATATCGAAGCTCAGATCATTTTAGGTAATACGTATCACTTGTATCTTCGACCGGGATTGGACACGCTCCAAAAAGCCGGTGGTCTGCACAAATTTATTGGCTGGGACAAACCTATACTAACAGATAGTGGTGGCTATCAGGTGTATTCGTTAACGGGTGTGCGAAAGATAAAAGAAGAAGGCGTCACATTCCGCTCTCATATCGACGGCTCAAAACACCTTTTTACGCCCGAAAATGTGATGGACACCCAACGCATTATTGGAGCCGATATTATGATGGTGCTTGATGAATGTACACCCTATCCCTGCGAATACGGCTACGCACGTAAGTCGATCGAAATGACGCATCGCTGGCTAAAACGCTGCTGCGACCGTTTCGACAGCACCGAACCTAAATATGGGTACAATCAAACGCTTTTTCCTATTGTTCAGGGCTCGGTGTACAAAGACCTTCGTATACGTTCGGCTGAAGTGATCGCTTCATTTGAGCGCGAGGGAAATGCCATAGGCGGACTTTCAGTTGGCGAACCGGCTGAGGAAATGTACGCTATGACCGAAATTGTTTGCAATATATTACCGGAACAAAAACCACGTTACCTGATGGGCGTAGGTACGCCGGTAAATTTGCTCGAAAATATTGCACTTGGTATAGATATGTTTGACTGTGTGATGCCTACGCGCAATGCCCGTAATGGCATGCTGTTCACTAAAAATGGCATCATCAACATCAGAAACGAAAAATGGAAGAATGATTTCTCGGCAATTGAAGCCGACAGCGACCTTTTTGCCGATCTGAACTATACAAAAGCTTATCTTCGTCACCTGATTCATTCCGGCGAAATACTTGGAGCACAGATAGCAACGTTACATAACCTGCACTTCTACCTATGGTTGGTTAAAGAGGCACGTAAAAAAATTATAAGCGGTGAATTTTATCCCTGGAAGGAAAAAATGGTTAAAATCCTTGCCCAACGACTGTAAATGAAAGCCCTGCTGGATAAATATCTGAAAGTAATTGACTGGTACATTATCAAAAAGTACCTGGGCACTTTTGTATTTACCCTGGGTATATTTACGGTGATAACTGTAGTATTTGATATAGCCGAACACATAGACAATTTTTTAAAGTCGGGTGCAAGTATCAAAGAGATCGCATTTAAATATTATGCCGGTTTTATCCCATTCTACCTTAATCTGCTTGAGCCGCTTATCAATTTTATAGCAATTATCCTATTTACGGCCAGGATGGCTAATCAAACCGAAATTGTACCAATCCTGTGCTCTAAAGCCAGTTTTACCAGATTTCTCAGGCCATATTTTGTTTCTGCAACGCTAATATTCACTATTTCACTGATAGCCAACGTTTTTATTATCCCCTATACAAACCGGCTTAAAGTTGATTTTGAAAACGCCCATTTCAGCGATAACAGCGACCCTTCAAAAAGTGAAGTGCATATGCAACTAGATAAACACACTTTTGTTTATGTAAAATCATTTGATGCCAACGCTAAAACGGGTTTCGAATTTATACTCGAGAAGTTCAATGGCGATGTGATGACCGACAAAATAGTGGCTCAGAATATTGCCTATGATTCGTTAAAAAGAAAATGGACGCTGAAAATATTTTCTGAAAGGCATATCAGCGGACTTAAAGAAAGCATGTTATGGCACGGTATAAGCAAAGACACTGTGCTGGATATGAAGCCCGAGGATTTTGAAATCAGGGATAACGCCTACAGCGCTATGTCGATGAGCGTACTCAACAAGAACATCGAAAAAGCTAAAATACGTGGCACCGGTGAGCTTACCGATATGCAATATGAAAAATACAACCGATTTGTATATCCTCTTTCCACCTATGTTTTAATGATCATCGGTGTTTCTATGTCATCAAGAAAAGTGCGCGGCGGCATAGGTTTGCCTTTGGGAATAGGCATATTATTGTGCTTTGCTTATATTGTTGTGGAGCGCTTTGCTCTTGTGTTTTCTACAAAAGGAGGAGCTCCTGCGCTTATCTCAGTATTTGTTCCTAATATTATATTTGGCATATTTGGGTATTACCTGCTTTTAAAGGCCCCTAAATAATGTCGCCTGATTCCACTTCTGCTGCACTAACCAAAAATCTGATAATACTCCATTTTACAGTTTTCATATGGGGCTTTACAGGTGTTCTTGGTAAACTGATCACCCTACCTGCCGTAAGTCTGGTATGGTACCGTGTACTGATAGGATTCGTTACCCTCTTCCTTTATTTTAAGTTTAACCGCACCTCAATTAAGGTCAGTTGGAAAGCTTTGATACAGCTGTTATTTACCGGTGCGCTTGTGGGCGGCCATTGGATCTTATTCTTCCTGTCCATCAAATTATCAACCGTGTCGGTAGCATTAGTTTGCTTTTCTTCCCTTACTTTATTCACTGCCATCTTCGAACCGCTTATCAATAAAAAGCAAATCGCAGGCATCGAAATCATCAGCGGTTTATTGATCATCATTGGAATCCTGGTCATTTTCAAATTCGAACCACAATACACTAAGGGCATAATTTCAGGCCTGCTTTGTGCAGTTTTTGCAAGCTTTTTTTACATCATCAATGCAAGGCAGGTAAAGCTTTACCAACCACCTGTCATTGCATTTTATGAATTGATCGGCGCCTTTATCTGGATCACTGTATACCTGTTTTTCACCGGCGGATTCATTCACTTTCACATACCACCCGGCGCAGATATGGCATACCTGCTCCTTCTCGGAACCGTTTGTACTTCGCTTGCTTACGTTGCCGGGGTCTCCGTGATGCGCCTGCTTTCGGCTTTTCGTCTTGCACTGATCATGAACCTCGAGCCTATCTACGGTATCATTTTATCATTCATTTTTTTTGGCGATATGAATAAAATGACCCCAGGCTTTTGGATAGGCGCACTAATAATTCTCTCAACAATTTTCCTGTTTCCATTAGCTCAGAAACAAATCCGGAGGCGCAAAATTAAAGCTTGATTCTGCAATTTTGTATACAAAACCTACACAACAATAGGGTAGGGGTAAAGATTAAGGAGTTTTTTATACCCTATTTTCAGGCGTTTTAAGACACTATTTAAAACCAAGGGTAACTCACTGTCATTCTGCTATTTTTAATTAATTCAGCGCAAAATGCCTGCTTGCCAAATAGTGTATCAAAACCAGTAGTCCAAAAACACAAAACCAAATTATTTTACAGCGAATTACAGCGGCCTTTTTGCAATTTATTTTTACCTATTTCAAATTAAAATATTTTTTATTTACTTATAAATCAATATACTTATATCGGTTAAATAAACTTTTAATTAAGCAAAATGATTGTCGATTGTCAGGTATATAACTAATATTTTTAGCAATACGTATTTTTACAATAAAAAATAGTATTTATTTATCTGTTAATCAACATTATATATATAATTATATAAACAAAAACTTTTTAATTGGTGTTTCTGACAACTTAGTGTACAGAAAATGCCATTTTTGGAAAAATTGAAAAATGAAAATATCGAGGGCTCTCCATCGGTCGAAAAAATTCCGCGTAAAATTCAACCATCGGCTATGTGCAGTCTTCTAGTGGAGACAGACCTGATGCACACCCATTAATTTCCGGTTAAAATAAATCAAAGCATAGCAGCAATAAAAATCATCCGATCAGGAGGCACACTCCCCTCCCATTTTAGTAGCTTAGTATTTTCAAAGCGCCTGTTTAATGGCAATTCACTTTTAATCCAAAATCGTCATGAGAATAAAAACCATGATCATTGTTATCATCACCATATTACTAACTGTGGTGATCATGCAGAACAACGACCCTGTTCCATTTAAATTTTTGTTCGCTAAATTTTACACATCAAAACTTATTGTTCTGCTGTCAGTTTCAGTTATAGCATTTATTGCCGGCGTGATGGTAGGCAGACCAGGCCGCCCCAAATACATACCAGGACAAAATCCCGAAACCGGACTAGAAAAAAAAGAATCAAATACACTAAGTGATGAAGACAGAGATTATATCAGTTAAATTATGAAAAATAAAATTGGGTTTATCGGGCTCGGAAATATGGGTCTGCCGATGGCGAAAAATTTGATAGCAGCGGGTTATCATCTCATGGTGTACAATCGCTCTGCTGAAAAAATAAACGAGTTGGACTCTTTGGCAGTTACCCCTTGCGGAAGTCCGGCAGAAGCAGCGAAAGATGTATCGATTGTAGTAACCATGTTGTCGGACGACAAAGTTCTTGATGAAATTACAAGCGGAGAAAATGGCATTTTAACAAGCCTCCCTCAAGGAAGTATACACCTTTCGATGAGTACGGTTTCGCCGGACATTTCGCGGCGATTAGCAACACTGCATGCCGCTGCAGGAAACACCTATCTGGCTGCCCCGGTATTTGGCCGGCCAGAAGCTGCGGCAGCAAAAAAATTATGGATATGCGTTTCTGGTGATGCCAATTCAAAATTATTTGTACAGCCGGTTCTGGAAGCGCTTGGTCAGGGTGTGTTCAACTTTGGTGAAGATTCAGGTAACGCCAATGTTGTAAAAGTTATCGGCAACTTCATGCTCTTTGCTTCAGTTGAAATGATGGCTGAAGCCTTCAGATTAGCGCAAGACCACGGGCTGGACCGTTCAGAAGTAGCAAATTTCTTTGGATCGACGATTTTCAACGCTCCCGTTTATCAGAATTATGGACGCCTTGTTGCTGAAAAGCAATACGATCCTGTAAAATTCAAAGCCTGGCTTGGCTATAAAGATCTTGATCTCGCCCATCAATTGGCGGAACAAACAGGCACAGCGATGCCTGTAGCTGATGTTACCCGCAAAAAATTAGCAGTGGCCGTAGAAAATGGTTTTGGCGACCGGGATTGTGTTGAGGCATTTGCCAGGGGTGCAGAAAAAGACGGATTTAAGAAAAAGTAATCACAGATCGTAAAAAACCTGATTGGTTCGATGCAAATCAGCCAGATCAGGTTTTTGTTTAAATATGCCAAAAACCGAGGCTCCACTCCCACTCATACTGGCATATACAGCGCCGGATTCATATAAGGCAGCTTTTACGCCCCTGATTATTGCGTGATTTTTAAATATTGATTCTTCAAAATCATTTCTGATACAACTTTTCCATTCCTCTATGGGTAATTTGATCAGCTCTTTCACCGACCTTGCTGGCCAAAAAGGTTTAACACCCCGATAAGCTTCGGACGTTGAAACATGAGCGGGAGGCATTACAAGTACTATCGCATAGCTGGAAAGATCGAGCTCGATCGGTTCAAAACGATCGCCTTTTTCATAGGCGTACACCGGCTTGTTTTCGATAAAAAAGGCGCAATCGGCACCCAGCTTCCTGGCATAGTTGAGTTTTTGATCTAAAGAAAGGCCCAGATCAAATAACTGATCCAGAAGCCTTATAAAAAATGCTGCATCGGCCGACCCTCCTCCAAGTCCTGCTCCTATCGGTATATGTTTATGCAAATGAATATTAACAGGCGGCAAAGAATAATCAGCGCCGATAAGTTGATAGGCTTTTAAACATAGGTTATCTTCGTCCCTGCCGGGTATTCCCAACCCCGAAGCATCAAAAGATAAATGATCGCCTGGCATTGCTTCCAGTGCATCAAAAATTTTAACCGGATAAAAGACTGTTTCAAGATTATGGTACCCATCGGTTCTGCGGGATACGATGTTAAGGCCTATATTTATTTTAGCGTTCGGAAATACGATCATCAGATTGACTAACAACGGCTGTATTTTTGCACATCCGTAGGATACCAAAAATAGATTATTTTTATTTGTAGCAGAATTTTGTTGTAAAGAATTGCTGTTTGAAAGCCTGCATGAATTAATTGATCAGTCCAAACAAAACCAATACAAATAATTCAACTAATACAACCACCATAACGACAACCACAAACAAACACCATGAAACAATACCTCGACTTAATGAAACATGTGCTGGAAAATGGCACTCAAAAACATGATCGCACAGGTACTGGCACGCTGAGTGTATTTGGTTATCAGATGCGGTTTAATTTACAGGATGGCTTTCCTTTGGTTACTACCAAAAAACTTCACCTGAAATCGATCATCCACGAGCTCATCTGGTTTTTGCAGGGCGATACCAATATCAAATATCTAAAAGACAACGGTGTACGGATTTGGGATGAATGGGCCGATGAAAACGGAAACCTGGGACCTGTATATGGCCACCAATGGCGTTCGTGGCCAAAACCTGATGGTGGCCATATAGATCAGATCAGTCAGGTGGTAAAGCAAATAAAAACTAATCCTGATTCAAGGCGGATCATGGTATCTGCATGGAACGTGGCCGATGTTGAACGTATGGCTCTTCCACCCTGCCATAGTCTTTTTCAGTTTTATGTGGCTGATGGCCGGCTTTCCTGTCAGCTATACCAGCGGAGTGCCGACATATTTTTAGGTGTACCGTTCAACATAGCATCCTATGCCCTGCTTACTTTAATGATGGCCCAGGTTTGCGATCTGCAGCCAGGAGATTTTGTTCACACCTTCGGCGATGCTCATTTGTACAATAACCATATAGAGCAAACCAACCTGCAATTAAGCCGCGAGCCCAGGCCATTGCCGACCATGCGAATCAACCCTGAAGTAAAAGATATCTTTGCCTTTAAATTCGAAGATTTTACACTTGAAAATTACGACCCATGGCCACATATTAAAGGGGTTGTGGCGGTTTGATGATGCGTTGATGTCATTGAGTCATTTGCTGCGCGTCATTGGGTCATTGAACTATTTGTATCCCGACGTTGAGTGATTGGTTCAGATAGAGGAGTGGTTTAGGATAAAAAGTTAGAATAAATATTTAAACCTTATCATGAGTAATAAAATTGAAGAATTGGAAGTATACCTTCTTGCTGAAAAGTTTGGCGACAAAGTATGGTCACTGGTTGTCGAATGGCATTATTTCGCCAGGGACGGTCTTGGAAGACAACTTACAAATGCCGCTGATTCAATTAGTGCAAATATTGCAGAGGGCTTTGGAAGATTTCACTATAAAGAAAACAAAAACTTCTGTTATTTTAGTCGCGGCTCAATAATTGAAACAAAAGGGTGGCTTAGAAAATCAAAAACCAGGCAATTGATAAGTGAATCCCAATTTGCAGACTTAATAAGCCAATTAGAAACGATTCATTTTAAAATAAATATCTATATTAAAGCAATTGGTAAAAAAATCGATCAAAACACCGATGACGCTCAGCAAATGACTCAATGACGCGCAGCAAATGACTCAATGACGCAAAGCAAATGACCCAATGACGCGAAGCAAATGACCCAATGACGCGAAGCAAATGACCAAATGACCAAATGACCAAATGACCAAATGACAGTTTCCATCATCGTCGCTATTGGCGAAAATAACGCCATCGGCAAAGACAACCAGTTACTTTGGCATATCCCTGCCGATTTACGCCATTTTAAAAATAAAACCTCGGGCCATACCATCATTATGGGTCGCAAAACTTTTGATTCGGTAGGCAAACCTCTGCCTAACCGCCGGAATATTGTGGTTACCCGGCAGGATATTCAAATAGCAGGCTGCGAAGTTGTAAAGTCGATAGACGATGCACTTGCACTATGTATAGAGGAAGATGAAGTTTTCATTGGCGGTGGTGCGGAGATTTACCGGCTTGCCATGGCCCAAACTGATCGAATCTACCTCACAATTATTCATCAGGAATTTGACGCAGATACTTTTTTCCCAAAGATCGACTACAGCCAATGGTTAGAGACTTCGCACGTGGATTATCCAGCCGACGAAAAAAATAATATACCCTATTCTTTCATTACGCTCGAAAGAGCTTGATTTCGAAGACTTTCCTGTTCAATTGTTCCAGTACTGGCTTTTTATGACGTGATAGAACTGATATTACAGTATAAACCTGAAGTGAGCTATTTTGCTCGCGACAAATTGTTTGAATATTAAATTTTATGCTTCTAAAATTTTATTAGATTTGCCGACTTGTTTAAAAAGCTTATAGACTAATTAATTACATATTTTGATTTACAATGCAAGGTAAAGGGATTATTAAATTTTTCGCCATTCTACTGGCGTTAGTGTGCATATACGTGATATCGTTTACCTGGGTGGTGCAGAAGGTAAAGAATGATGCAAAAGCCTATGCCAAGGGCGACACTACTAAGGTAAAAGCGTACCTGGATTCCATTTCCACTAAACCGGTTTATCCAATTTTGGGCCACACCTACCAATATTGCCTTGGTCACGAACTGGCATTAGGTCTGGATTTACAAGGTGGTATGAGTGTAACCATGCAGGTTTCTCTGCGCGATGTTGTTAAAACTCTGGCTAACAATAACCCAGACGTGGTATTTAACAAGGCGCTTGAACAAGCTGATATTGAAAGCAAAACCAGCCAGAGCGACTATATTACCCTGTTTGTAAACAATTACGAAAAACTAAACCCCAACGGCAAGCTTGCAGCTATATTCTCAACCAAAGAAAATCAGAACGAAATTAAGTTCAACGATGAAAACGCTAAGGTTGAAACCTATTTGAAAGCAGAAGCTAAGGCAGCTGTTAAAAATACTTTTACCGTTATCAATACCCGTATCGACCAGTTTGGTGTTACACAACCTAACGTACAGTTATTAGAAGAAAAAAATCAGATTCTGATCGAACTTCCTGGTGTGACTGAACCTGAACGTGTTCGTAAATTATTACAGGGAACTGCTGAATTGGAGTTTTACAATACTTTTGATAATACTGAAGCACTACCAATTTTAAACCGGATCAACACAGTTTTGGCGGCAAAAGCTAAAGCAAGCAAAGATTCTTTAAAAAATACTGCTTCAAAAAGTGATAACAGTGCTAAGGCCGGCAAACCGGATACAGCTTCAAAGGGTGCGAAATCACTTATTAACCAGATCACTAAAAATTCGTCTAAAACTGATACTGCCGGCTTAGCAGGCAAGGCTCAGGCGCTCGCTCAAAATCCATTGTTTGCGGTTTTAGCACCAATGTATAATCAAACCGGTGCCATCACAGGTCCGGCTATTGGCCATGCTTCTAAAAAAGATACGGCTAAGGTAAACGCAATGCTGAGAAGCCCTGAAGTTAAAGCGGTGATCCCGCAAAACCTCAAGTTTTTGTGGAGTATTAAATCTGTAGGCGAAGAAAATAGCGAGGATGATAATGGCGCGAGCGCTTCTCAGGAAAAAATCTATACGCTTTACGCCATGAAGCTTTCAGGAGCGGAATACACCTCGGCATTAAGTGGCGAAGTTGTAACCGATGCCCGCAGCGAAGTTGACCAAACCAAAGGCGGCTGGGAAGTTACCATGACCATGAACTCAACCGGAGCTCAAAAATGGAAAGAAATAACTGCTGCTGCTGCACCTAAACATGCATCTATAGCCATTGTTCTTGATAACAATGTATACTCGGCACCAGGTGTTGAAAATGAGATAGCCGGTGGTGTTTCTTCGATATCGGGTCATTTTTCACAAAAGGAAACTGAGGATTTGGCCAACGTGTTAAAAGCAGGTCGTTTACCTGCTCCGGCCCTGATCGTTTCCGAAGCTACTGTTGGTGCAACTTTAGGTCAGCAGGCTATTCAGGCTGGTTTGTTATCATCAGTGTTAGGCTTCGTAGTGGTATTGATCTTCATGATCGCTTATTATAATCGTGGAGGTACGGTAGCAGTAGTTGCCGTGATCATCAACGTATTCTTCCTGATGGGCGTATTGATCAGTATCAATGCCGTTTTAACTATGCCTGGTGTTGCAGGTATCGTATTAACGCTCGGTATTTCAGTTGACGCCAACGTACTGATCTATGAACGTGTAAGGGAAGAGCTTGCACTGGGTAAATCGGTTAAACTTGCCGTTGCCGATGGTTTCAAACACGCATTACCATCAATCTTAGACTCCAACATCAGTACATTCCTTACCGGTTTGATCCTCCTGATATTTGGTAGCGGACCAATCAAAGGTTTCGCAGTTGTATTGCTGATCGGTATCCTAACTTCATTGTTCTGTTCATTACTGATCTCCCGTGTGATATTTGAGTGGCTTATCAATAAAGGAAAAGATATCAAATTCTCTAACCCCTGGAGCTCACATACCTTTAAGAACGCAAACTTTGCTTTTGTTAAAAATCGTAAATGGTTTTACATTTTCTCGAGCAGCTTTATCATTCTGGGTATTGTATCCATGTTCACACAGGGATTCAATTATGGTGTCGACTTTGTGGGTGGTCGTACCTATATCGTTCAGTTTGATAATAAGAACGTAACAACCGAGCTTATTCACAATGCCATCGACAGGCCTTTGGGAGCCAGTGAAGTGAAGACTTTCGGTGCAGATAAAATTAGTATTACAACCAAATATCTAATAGAAGAAAATACCACAACTGCAGATACCAAGGTTAAAGAAACATTGATCGATGCCTTGAGCAAAACGCCTGAGACAAAAATCACTGACAAAAACATCGTAAAATTCCAGAAGGTTAAGGCAACGATAGCCGAAGGCTTGAAACAATCGGCCTTCATGACCATATTTATAGCCATTATCGTTATTTCAGGCTATATTCTGATCCGTTTCCGCAAATGGCAGTTTAGCTTGGGAGCAATGATAGCTACCGCACACGATGCGCTGATGGTATTGTCATTCTTCTCTATCTTCAAAAATTTCATTCCGTTCCTTGATATCGACCAATCGTTCATTGCTGCAATTTTGACCGTTATCGGTTATTCAATCAATGATACTGTGGTGGTATTTGACCGTATCCGTGAATTCCTCAACCTGCACCATTCTGCAGCTGACGATCCTAAAGAAGTGATCAACCACGCGATCAACAAAACCTTAAGCCGTACAATTATCACTGCGCTTACTGTACTATTCGTGCTGATCGTATTGTTTATCTTCGGTGGCGATGTGATCCGCGGATTCTCGTTCGCATTGTTGGTGGGTGTTTGCTTTGGTACATACTCTTCTATTTGTATCGCTACACCGGTTATCATCGACTTTGGCAAAAAAGATCTGAAATAAGCTTATTTCAAAATAAGACAAAAGGCTCTCCGATCTTCGGGGAGCCTTTTTGCATTTATATGGTGCGTTTCGCCGTTAAAACATTCCGACGAATACGTTAGCAGATTTTAGACGGAGGTATTAAATAAGCACCTATCTTAGCTTAAGTTATCGATTGAAATGAAAACGAAATTATTTACGCTTAGCATTTTAGGCTTATTGAACTTTGCAATTGCCGAAGCTCAGGATGTTAGCGATGGCAAAACACACACCAACCAGGTAACTCATGTTACCGGGCTTCCTGTTAACGATTCCATCAAACTACAGGTCGACAATGGCAATGCATACTACCAGAAAGTGTTTAAAGTTGACAGTTCAATAAATGTAAGCACTATTTATAATCGCGTTCTGGAATACATGGCCGCCAAAAACTTCCAGCAGAACTATGGGTATGCGCAGGAAGGCAAAATGATTTTTTCATCTACCCAGGACCTCAATACGATATCTGGAACAGCCTTTCAAAACGATGACATTTTACCGCAGCCTTATACTGTACAGTTTGCCTTTATAGTTGATATAAAAAATGGGCGATACCGGTGCACAATTAGTCATGTTGTTTTCTTTTTGCCTTCCGATTATGGAAACAAGCGGATAACTTTATTTGAGCTTTACCAGAAGGAAACCAGCAATGAACCTAAACGTATAATCCGCAATGCAAGATCGCTTCGCGATTCGTTTGAGAAATACCTTATCGAGCTGAGCAATGGGCTCTATACCGAAGTGGAACATAAGGCAGAAATTTACAGCACCAAATTCTGACAAATATGCCAAAGGCTATTCAACTTACCGAATGCCCGAGGGATGCTATGCAAGGCATCCAGCATTTTATACCTACCGAGATCAAAGCAGCCTATATAAATCTACTTTTGCAGGTAGGTTTTGAAACGATAGACTTTGGCAGTTTTGTTTCAGCAAAAGCGATACCGCAGATGCAGGACACTAAGGAGGTTTTAAAAAAACTTGACCTGTCTGGCAGCAGGTCGAAATTACTGGCTATAATTGCCAATTACCGTGGTGCCGAAGATGCTGCTGTTTATGCAGAAATAAGTTACCTGGGATACCCTTTTTCCATCTCAGAAACTTTCCAGCGCAGAAATTCAAATACGGGAATAATTGATGCATTCGAAACGGTACAACGAATAAACGAATTGTGTTCAGCGTCCAATAAAGAACTACTGGTTTACCTCTCGATGGGATTCGGCAATCCGTATGGCGACGACTGGAGCAAAGAACTGGTTCTTAATTGGGCAAAAAAACTTTCAGATGCCGGCGTGAAATACCTTTCGCTGGCGGATACTGTTGGTTTGGCGCAACCTGAACAGATCACAGAAATTTACAGCCTTCTGGCTTCAGAACTAAAAAACACCAACCTGGGCATTCACCTGCATGCCACCCCCGGCAGCTGGCTCGAAAAAGTAGATGCTGCCTACCAAAGCGGCTGCCAACGGTTTGACACTGCACTAAAAGGTTATGGAGGCTGCCCAATGGCTAAAGACGAGCTCACAGGCAACATCGCTACCGAAAATGTAATCAGATATCTTTCTGAACAAGGAATCGACCTGGGGCTTAATATGGATAAACTTGGCGGGGCAATGGATTATAGCGCAAAAGTATTTATTTAGCAGCCGGAGTTCACATTGCTTTCAATACCACAACCGCTATTAAAATTTCGCACTCCGCATTCAGCCAAGCACCATTTTAAAATGCTGTATGCCCGCCTCTTCAAACTGAGGCCCTGATTTAACGAAATTAAAGCGCTCATAAAGACCTATTGCATCCAACTGGGCATGGAGGTAGATATAATCAGCATCCTTCGGCAGATCGGCTAAAACGGCGGCTACCAGTGCGTGCCCTACCCCTTGTCCCCGGAATTGTTTTAAAACTGCAAAGCGCTCCAGTTTATAGCCGTTTTCTGTTTTACGCCATCGGGATGCTCCGGCTGGCACACCATCAACAGTTGCCAAAAAATGCGTACTTAGCTCGTCAAATTCCACTTCCAGATCCGGAGGACAGTTTTGCTCCAATACAAAAACCACTCTCCTGATCGTAAAAGCTTTTTCAAGCCCTGCAAGATCGGTTATTTTATATGCTTTTATTTTGGTCATTTGCTTTGCGTCATTGGGGCATTTGCTGCGCGTCATTCGGCATTAGTCATTTGCTAGGCGGCATCGTAATTGGGCATTTGGCATTTGCTTTGCGGCATCAGGCATTGGGGTTTGAGTTGCAAATAGAATATGGACTATCGACCATGGACTATGGACTATGGGTTAAAGGAAAAAAGGTCAATTGGAAACCCAAATAACCTTTTTTCCGACAATTCAGCCAATGCCAAATGACTAATGCCCAATGCCCAATGACTATAATTTGCTATTTACATCGATACAGTTAAGATCTTCGAAGGCGCCGGTCAGACGTTTTACGAAAGTCTCTTCTGCTTTGCGTAACCATACACGTGGGTCATAATATTTCTTATTCGGCGAATCAGCACCTTCAGGGTTGCCGATCTGGCTTTGCAGGTACCCTTCTTTTGATTGGTAGTAGTCTTTAATACCCTCCCAGAATGCCCACTGCATATCAGTGTCAATATTCATCTTGATAGCACCATAAGAGATAGCTTCGCGAATTTCTTCTTGTGATGAACCTGAACCACCGTGGAATACGAAATTAATTGGCTTATCTGCTGCCAGGTTAAATTTCTTCTTAACATACTCTTGCGAGTTGTGCAGAATTACCGGCTGTAGTTTAACGTTTCCAGGTTTATAAACGCCGTGTACGTTACCAAACGCCGCTGCTACTGTAAAACGATGACTAACTTTCGAAAGTTCTTCGTAAGAATAAGCAACGTCTTCAGGTTGGGTGTATAAACGTGAGCTGTCAACATCACTGTTATCTACGCCGTCTTCTTCACCGCCAGTAACACCTAATTCTATCTCAAGGGTCATTCCCAGTTTCGACATACGTTTCAGGTATTCTGAAGAAATTTCGATATTCTCATGTAAAGGCTCTTCTGAAAGGTCGAGCATATGAGAAGAGAAAAGCGGTTTGCCGGTTTCAGCGAAGAATTTTTCTCCGTAATCCAGCAAGCCATCAACCCATGGTAATAATTTTTTTGCACAATGGTCGGTATGAACAATAACAGCTACACCGTAGTGTTCGGCCAGCAAATGAATGTGACGTGCTGCAGAAACACCGCCTAAAATGCAGGCCTGCAATTTCGAATTGTCTAAAGACTTGCCTGCATAAAACTGGGCGCCACCATTTGACAATTGGATAATAACCGGCGAATTAACTGCTTTTGCGGTTTCTAAAACGCCGTTCAACGTATTGGTACCTGTTACGTTTACTGCCGGCAGGGCGAATTGGTGTTGCTTTGCTATTTCGAATAACTCCTGCACCTGATCGCCGTGCAGTACACCTTTGTAATTTTTTAAGCTCATGAATGGTTTGTTTCGGGGTCCGAATTTATAAAATTTATTAGTTTTTGCCATCATTTATTTAATTATTATTAAGTAACTCTGTAAATAATATCAACATTTGTAAACAAAACCGATTAACAAGGCTTTTTATATTTGTATCACATCATTAATATTTTTCGTTTCTTTGCATATGATTGGAGGATCAGTTAACTAATGACCTGGTTTAAAAGAGAATCAAAGGGTATTATTACCACTACTGAGGAGAAGAAAGAAGCTCCTGATGGGATATGGAACAAATGCCCAAACTGTAAAAAGCCGCTTCACTACACCGAGCAGGTTGAAAATCAATATGTTTGCCACTATTGTGGGTACCATATAAGGATAGGATCTAAAGAATATTTTTCGATCCTTTTCGATGATAACCAATTTACCGAACTCGATGCTAAGCTTCGCTCAGGCGATCCGCTGCACTTTGTAGACACCAAGAAATATACCGACAGGCTGTTGGAAACCAAAACAAAAACCGGTTTGAACGATGCCTTGCGTGCTGCCCACGGCAAAATTGACGCGCAGGATCTGGTAATTGCCTGTATGGATTTTAATTTTATTGGCGGCTCCATGGGATCGGTTGTCGGCGAAAAAATTTCCCGCGCAATTGATTACAGCATTGAACACAAGGTTCCGCTGCTGGTTATTTCCAAATCTGGTGGGGCGCGTATGATGGAGGCTGCTTTCTCGCTGATGCAAATGGCTAAAACTTCAGCCAAACTTGCGCTATTGGCGAAAGCTAAAGTTCCATATATCTCATTGCTAACTGACCCAACAACCGGTGGAGTTACCGCTTCGTATGCGATGTTGGGCGACATCAATATTGCCGAACCCGGCTCCCTGATCGGCTTTGCCGGTCCGCGGGTGATAAAGGAAACGATCAAAAAAGATCTTCCAAAAGGATTTCAAACGGCTGAGTTTGTGCAGGAACATGGTTTCCTGGATTTTATCGTAGATCGCAGAGAGATGAAAGAAAAACTGGCGACTTTCCTCAGACTAATGGCTAATTAGAAAATTAAACCCGATAGAAATAAGGCTTTGATCAAAAATCAAAGTCTTTTTTATTGACACTAAGCGTAGGTCAGGCAGAGCTCTTTAAGTTTGGCTACGGTATAATCTAATTCCTCGCGGGTATTGAATTTTGAAAAAGAGAACCGAACCGAAGGCCGCGATGCCTCTCCACCGATAGCATTTAGTACATGAGATCCGATATTGGTACCTGAACTGCAGGCACTACCTCCCGAAGCCGAAATGCCAGCTATATCGAGATTGAACAGCATCATATCTGCCAGATCAGTACAAGGGAAGGAAACATTCAGTACCGTATATAAGCTTTTATCAGCGTCCGTCTCACCATTAAATTCCACGCCGGGAATATTCGCTTTTAATAGTTCGATCATGTAAGATTTAAGTCCCTGAATATGCTGATGATGTGTACTCATATCAGCATAAGCCAATTCTAAGGCTTTAGCCAGGCCAACTATACCGTAAACATTTTCGGTACCTCCACGCATATTGCGCTCCTGCGAACCACCATAAATAAATGGCTTTATTTTTACCTTATGATTTACATGTAAAAACCCGATCCCCTTTGGACCATGTAATTTATGGGCGGCACAAACCATAAAATGAAGCTTTAACGCGCGGAGGTCGTGCTGATAATGTCCCACAGTTTGTACCGTATCAGAATGAAACAAGGCGTCATACTGTTCGCAAAGCTCGCCTATTGCCTGTAAATCGTTCAGCGTTCCCAACTCATTATTGGCATGCATCAACGAAACAAAACTACGCTCATTGCTCCTAAGCAATTGTTCAAGATGATCCTGATCAACATTTCCTTTGCTATCTACATTCACGTAACTCAGTTTGACGGTGCCTGCTTTCTGCATCGCCTCCAGGGTATGTATAACTGCGTGGTGTTCGATAGGACTGGATATAGCATGCTTGATTCCATGATCAACAATACCGCACCTGATTGCCGTGTTATCTGCCTCGGTGCCTCCGGAAGTAAAAAATATTTCCGAGGGAGAGGTATGCAATAATCCTGCTATGCTGCGTCTTGATTTTTCGATCAAAGCCCGCACCTCACGACCATGTCCATGTATCGATGATGGGTTTCCATAACTATTTTCCATCACCCGGTACATTTCCTTCAGTACCTCTGGATCGATGGGGGTTGTTGCAGCGTTATCTAAATAAACTCTCATGGTTTAATGAGTAAGTTGGTGAATGTTTGAGCTAGTGAATGAGTGAATTATCTGTCTGCTACTTCCGGACTTTCGGACTTATGCGGACTTCCACACCATATTTCACTAATTCAGTTGCAGTATTTCTCTGATATCCGCAATAATCTTGTTGGCGAGGTTATCAGCTACAGTTTCTGAATTACCTTCCGAATAAATACGGATAATAGGTTCTGTATTTGAACGGCGCAAATGTACCCATTCTTTATCAAATTCTATTTTCAAACCGTCTATGGTGCTGTGGGGCTGTCTTTGATACTTCTCTTCTACTTTCAAAAGCAAGGCGTCAATATCCATTTCGGGTGTCAGGGTGATCTTGTTTTTCGAAATATAATAGCCCGGATATGTGCTTCTTAAATTAGAAACAGACTTTCCATATTTGGCCAGGTGTGTCAGGAATAAAGCAATACCAACAAGTGCATCCCTACCGTAGTGCAATTCAGGATAGATCACACCGCCATTGCCTTCGCCACCGATTACGGCATGTACTTCCTTCATTTTATTAACCACATTTACTTCACCAACAGCAGCGGCATGATACTCGCCACCGGCATTTTCGGTCACATCGCGAAGGGCACGGGTTGAAGAAAGATTGGAAACTGTATTTCCTTTTTTGTTTTTCAAAATATAGTCGGCTACTGCAACAAGCGTATATTCTTCGCCAAACATGTTACCATCCTCGCAAACAAAAGACAGGCGGTCTACATCCGGGTCGACAGCAATTCCCAGATCGGCGCGGTTCTTGACAACCTCCTGCGACAAAGCCAGCAGGTTTTCGGGCAGAGGCTCGGGATTGTGCGGAAAGTTACCATCAGGTTCGCAGTATAATCGATGAATAGTTTTTACGCCAAGTGCCTCCAGCAAAGCTGGTACAAACAATCCACCAGTTGAATTGACACAATCAATCACAATATTAAAATCGGCTTTTTTGATTGCCTCTACGTCTACCAATGGAAGTGCCAATACCTGGTCGATATGCTTTTTCAGATAGCTATCGTCATGGATAACCTGGCCGAGATCATTTACATCAGCATAGCTGAAATCACTCCGCTCAGCAATATCCAGCACTTCCTTTCCGTCAGCATCGCTGATGAACTCGCCTTCATGGTTCAATAACTTTAAGGCGTTCCACTGCTTTGGATTGTGACTGGCTGTTAGTATAATCCCCCCGGCAGCTTCTTCCAAAGGCACTGCCACCTCAACGGTAGGTGTTGTAGAAAGCCCCAGGTCGATCACATCTATACCCAGCCCCTGCAAGGTACCAGTTACCAGACTATTGACCATACTACCGGAAATACGTGCATCACGACCAACGACGATCTTCTTTTTCCCTGTTTTCCGTACCGCCCAGGTGCCATAGGCTGAAGTGAATTTAACAATATCGAGGGGTGTCAGGCCCTCTCCTGCCGCGCCACCAATGGTGCCGCGTATTCCTGATATAGATTTGATGAGTGTCAAAGCGAAAATGTATTAGCGTACAAAATTATAAATAATTGGCGGGCTGTTGCACAAAATCGAGCGCGAGCTGCTCTTATTATGTTACGATGAGCTAAGATGGGCCATAGAAAAGTTATTCATTATACATAACATTGGATGATACTGCTTTGTAAAGGTTTAAATATTTATTTTTGGCAAAACGCATTATGATCGACCAACTGGTACAGTTCGATAAACACATTTTCTATTTTATCAATCACGACCTGGGCAACGCCTTTTTCGACTGGCTGATGCCTATTCTGCGCAACGCACGGTCGTGGATTCCACTTTACCTCGCAATAATTACCTTCTGCATTTGGAAATACAAAAAACAGGGTTTGCTTATTATTCTGCTTATTGCCGCCAGTGCAGGTGCAGCTGATTTTACCAGTGTGCATTTGGGAAAAAATACAGTTCGCCGTTTGAGGCCTTGTAATGACCCGATAGTTTCTCAAACCAGCACGCTTCGCATTAACGGTTGCGGTACCGGATTCAGTTTTCCATCTACACATGCATCCGACCATTTTGCTATGGCAATTTTCCTTTGTTTTGTTTTCCGCAAAAAATGGCGTTGGATTTGGTTTTGGGGAATTACCTGGGCCGCATCCATCAGTTTTGCTCAGGTATATGTGGGTGTACATTACCCTATAGATGTATTTATTGGTGCCTTATGGGGTGCTTTGGTTGGCTGGTCGATCTATCAGCTGTTTAAAAAACTTCAACCCGATTTCTAATGGACCTTTGGAAAGTTATCATTTTGTTCCTCGGCGCTTTCCTGGGCGGTGTATCAGTCTTTTTATTTAAGGGCGACAATAAAAAAACGCTTAAACTGGTGCTTTCCTTCAGCGGAGCATACTTGTTTGGCATAACAGTATTGCACCTTATACCAGATGCTTACCACGGAAACGACAACTATGTAGGTGTTTTTATTATGATCGGTTTCCTGTTCCAGATCATTCTGGAACAGTTCTCAGAAGGTATCGAGCACGGACATATTCATGCACCCCAACATGAGCATTATGCTTTTCCCATCGGCATTTTGTTAAGTTTATGTGTACATGCTTTTTTAGAGGGAATGCCGATTGCAGAGGGTAATCAAAATCAATTGGTATATGGCATAGCATTACATCACATCCCGGCAGCATTTGCGCTGGCAACGGTGCTATTAGCTAACAAACAAAGCAGCCGGAAAACGATATTTTTCGTCATACTCTTTGCGGTGATGGCCCCTTCAGGATACTTTTTCAGCACGCAACTGAGCGCCGGAGGCATTGGCAACCTGCAGAAATATTACGGTCGGATCATGGGCATTGTGATCGGTATTTTCCTCCATATCTCCACCACGATCCTCTTCGAATCCAGCTCCGATCATAAGTTTACTATTCGCAAAATGATTGCTGTGGTTTTAGGTATGGGAATAGCCTTGGGAGCGTTTTTAGCAGAATTGTAGTTGTGTAGGAAGGTTGGAAGGATGGAACGTTGCAATGTTGGAACCTTGGAAGGTTGAAAAGCTATGGACTATGGACTACGGTCTAAAGATAAAATACAAAGGACAAAGGACCATGGACTATCGACTATCGACTATCGACTAAAAGAAAAACTACCCTCTCAACTTATCAAGCAGCACATTCAATTGGTCGGCTTCTTCTTCGCTAAGGTTATCTTTTAGAAAATCTTTGGTCTTAAATTCAATATCCATTTTGCTGAGGATATCAAGGCCGGTATCGGTAATGCGAATATCTACAGCACGACGATCGATTTTATTGGTACAACGCGAAACTAATCCTTTTTGCACCAAGCGATCAACAATACGTGAAGCATCAGACATTTTATCTATCATGCGTTCTTTGATCAGATTGACAGTGGCCGGGCTTGGGTATTGTCCGCGCAATATGCGCAAAACGTTAAACTGCTGTGTGGTAAGTTGATGTTTCTCAAACTGGCACCGCATCATATTGTTCAACCAGCCATAGGTATAGCTGATGTTAATGACAGCTTTATGGTAGTTATCCTCGAAGTTAGTACTTTGTATTTCCTCGTCGATACGCATTTGGGGGCCGGTTTTAAAACATGCAAATATGCTTATAAATTTTTAGTAATCAGATGCAAGGGGTGCCGATCAGTTGTCATTACCTTGTTGGTCTTCCTCATTGGTTTCAATTGGTTTACCAAAATGCCAGGGGCAATTCAAACACTTGTTTTGGCAGCAATAACCTCTTTTCAGGTGGTAAGCTTCCGTGAAAACAAAAAGCCCTCCTTCTTCTACATAATAGTCTATCCCCTCTGTCAGCATATCAATTCAATAATTTTACAAATATACGATCTCCAAAGTGTTTTCGCAGCGCTGTGCCGTCACCGTGCAGCGTCCATACCTGGCTGGGCTCTGTGTTTTTTACGGCCTCCAGAATATCATTCCAGTCGGCATGATCAGAAATGAATAAAGTATCTTCCTGATTAACCTGCAGGTTTTTCCAGCCAGATGCAAATAAACGCTTCACGCCAGTAGCATGGTAGTAACTATCAAAGGTAAAGGGCGGCACTATATAAACATACTCCTGCTGTGCCTTCATTAATTTGCGACTATAAATCTGATACTTGCCCAATTCGAAACCAGCTTTCTGGTACAAAGTATTTATAGGCATGATACGATGATGTACCAGAATAGTTTTTTGAGGTGCATGGTCATTGATCATCCTGATCAATCGCTGACTTTTACCCAAAGCATAGGCCCCCAGCAAGATATTGATCTTGACATCATTCAATTTCTTTATCTCTGCTACCGGGTCCGGGTGTATTATACCTGGCCGCGCAAAAGTAGTTTCGGTTATCAGTACGTTTGTTTTCACCCATTCTAATGGCTCGCAAGTGCTATCAGCCTGAATCTTATAATCTCCGGTATATAAGTAACGGATACCCCTGTATTCCATTACCACCTGCGCCGAACCCAATATATGCCCCGCCGGTATAAATGTAATAGCAACGCCACCAATGGTAAAGGACAGCTTGTAAGCCGCTATATTAAAGGCTTTCCCGGCATTTTTCCCATAGCGTAATTTCATCAGTTCAGCCGTACCTTCGGTACAGTAAACCTCCGTATGACCAGGTACCGCATGATCTGCATGCGCATGCGAAATAACCGACGTCTGAACCGGCTGCTGCGGATCGAGATAAAAATCGCCGTATTTGCAGTAAAGGCCGTTGGGGTTATATTCGAGGAAATCGTCTAAAATCATCTTTGGTCACTTGGGCATTGGGCATTTGCTGCGCGTCATTGGGTCATTTGCTTCGCGTCATTGGGTCATTGGGTAATTTGCTTCGCGTTATTAGGTCATTGGGTCATTTGTTTCTCGTCATTGGGTCATTTGCTTCGCGTCATTGGGTCATTGGGTCATTTGCTTCGCGTCATTGGGTCATTGGGTAATTTGCTTCGCGTTATTAGGTCATTGGGTCATTTGTTTCTCGTCATTGGGTCAATGGGCATTGGACATTAGGCATTGGATTTTCCAACAAATGCCCCAATGCCAGCGCAGCGAAATGCCGCGAAGCTAATGACGCGAAGCTAATGACGCGTAGCTAACAACGCGCAGCTAATGACTTAATAACTTCGTGCAATTGTAAAACCTGCGGTATTACCAGTTCGCTATCATCATTTTTAATGCTGAAATCGGCTAATGCTTTTTTCTTTTCTTCGGTGAATTGTTTGGATTCCCGATTTAAAATTTCGTTGCTTGATAAGCCATCGCGGTCGATCACCCGTTTTATTCTTAGTTCGAGCGGGGCGGTAACAAGAATGGTTTTATCACATATTTTATAAGAATCGCTCTCAAACAGCAGCGCAGCTTCTTTCAATACGTAAGGAACATCCATTTTACCGGCCACCCACTGATCAAATGCCCGGAATACCGCTGGATGTACTATTTCATTCAATCGTTTCAATTGCAACTCGTCGTTAAAAACAATAGCTGCAATATGTTTTCGGTTTAGTGTACCATCATCAAAATAGCTATTACCGCCAAATGCCTGGCTTATTTCATCCATGAGCAAAGTATCGGAGGTCATCACCTGCTTTGCTGCGTCGTCGGCAAAAAAAACCGGTACACCCAATAGCTCAAATATTTTACTGATGGTGGTCTTCCCGCTTCCGATGTTTCCTGTAATTCCTATTTTCAGCATCATTTGCGGATTATAAAATCAATATTCTGCGGCTCGATCTTAACGATCTTTACGTATCCCGGCGAACGGGTAAGCTTAACGGGCAATGTGGTATAACCGTTATGGCGCCAAAGGTCGAGATCGGCGGAGGCTTCGAAAAAGTCTTCGTCCATTTCGGGGTACCTGCGCATCGACGTGGTAAAGGTTACGCTAACTTTCTGAGGGAATATCTTTACGTTATAAAGGTTATGGTTATTGACCAGTTTAACGGGTATTTGAACAGTTTTTTCAGTAAACTCATCAACGGGTATGTGTACACGAACCATCTTCGGATAAATAGAGAGGTTAGCCTGACTAACCGGATGCAGGGCCAGTGTTGTCCGAACTGTTTCGCCTACGCTATCAAGTTTTAGTGTATCAGTTTGCCACGAACTAATGCTATCGATAACCTTTTCGGGACCGCTGACGGTTACAAATGAAGGATTAAGCGACGCGTTATTAGATTGCGCAAACTGGGGCTGGTATTTGATATCGGTCAATAACTTAACAGGCACCCTTTTTGAAATGCGACCGGTAAAATCAAAATACAGGGTATCAGGACTAATTGCGGTAACAGGTTGATCAAATTCTTTATGGTCATTGATCTGTTTCAACTGCGAGCTTAGAACAATATAGTCTTTGTTATCTAGCGAATGCAGGTCGACCATGATCGCCTTATTGGTAAAATCAGCCTTTTGAAATAATATTTCCCATCCGGTACATTGCAAGGTTACGTTTACTGTATCGGCTTGTAAGGAATGAAATGCACGTTTTTGTGGCGCATTTTTATAGCTAAGCACTTCTTTTACCTTGTATTCGTGGGTATCAGACAATATTGTAAACACCCAGGCCAAAAAAGCAAGTACCAGGCAGGTGAAAAACGCCGAGAGGCGCCTGCGTTCAGATACAGATAATTTGATGAGTGCCATTATAATTTGAGCTCAAAGACTTAAGCAAAATACCGCCAGCAGAAGATTGGAATCCCGATCCATACTGAATGCAAAAAGTTTAAAGCCGAACAAATATCGTTCAAACTTTAAACTTTTTAATACTGGCTGCAATTTCTTTAACAGCCTGCCATTTTTTAAAAAAATTGCCTGATCAGCCCTAATGTCTTAGGCTTTCAGTTTCGCTTTGTCGGCGTCGGCAGTTTTTGGCGGTGTATTCAGTGCTTTTGAAGCGTCGAGAGAAACCGATGATTTTTCAAAACGGATCTTACCGCCACCTTCCGTTTCAATCAGGAAGGTTGTTTCAGATACGTCTGCAATACGACCATGTATACCAGCCGTTGTCACAACTTTGTCGCCTTTTTTCAGCTCATCAACGTATTTTTTTTGATCTTTTTGTTTTTTAACCTGCGGTCTGATCATGAAGAAATAGAAAACCACAATGATCAAACCCATTGTGATCAGCATTCCGCTGCCGCCACCGGCAGCACCGGCCTGTAATAAAATTGCTGTTGTCATTTGTATGTGTTAATTATAAAACCACCTCGCCAATAAGGTGAACAATATTTGTTGGTGGATTGGTATTGGCTGTTACTTGTATTTGCTTGTCCTGTAAACCCTGCTTGCCTTTACTGTTAAAGGTAACCTTGATGGTTCCGCTTTCGCCCGGTTTTATCGGGTCTTTCGGCCAAATCGGTGTGGTACATCCGCATGAGGCTACAGCATTGGTAATGATCAATGGCGATTTTCCGGTATTGGTAAATTTAAACTCGTAGTTCACAATGTCGCCGGCTCTGATCTTTCCAAAATCATGGGTTTCTTTTTCAAATTTTAATACCGCACGGTCGGCTGTTGAAACTGCATCGGTCGACGCAGCATTACCCGACCCCTGATTACAGGCTACCATCAGCATACTGGCAGCCATTACTACTAAAAACAGTTTTTTCATTGTTTAATTTGTGTTTTAGGCTATTTTCCGAATTTAGTTTTATTCATCAATTAATCCCCTGCCCACTTTCCTGATCACGTTCTCAGCTTTCAGTTCGAATAAAATTTTGTCTAAGATACCGTTTATAAACGAATTGCTCTTGGGTGTACTGAACTCCTTGGATATTTCAAGGTATTCGTTGATGGTTACTTTTACCGGAATAGAAGTAAAATTGACAAATTCAGTGATGGCCATTTTCATCAATAAGGTGTCCATCATGGCAATACGATCAGGTTCCCAGTTCTGTGTCTTTTTACCGATCATCTCCTGGTATTCAGCATCGTAACGAATAGCTTTCTGAAACAGATCAATGATAAATTCGCGGTCTTCATCCCAGTTTCCGGTAATTTCGGCCAGTTTATTTTGTTTGGGATTATCGAAGGAGAAGTTTTTGAATGTTTTGGCGATCAATGCCTGCAATACATCTTTATCAACCGGCCAGAAGATAAATTTATCCTCAAATACCTGTTCAGCCAGCAATGATTTAAGGATCACTTTTTTAAAGATGAACTTGATCAGGTCTTTATCGCTATGCAGGGTATCGTCTGTCTTCTGCAGGTATTCGGTATATTCAGGTGCGTTTTTGAGTATGGTAAACAATGATTTAGCCAGCTCGGGATCAAAACTCCATGAGATCTTGTATTTTTTTACTGCCGTCAGGTACTCTTCATTTTTATTGAGTGAAGTAATAAATCTGTTTTCAAGAATTTTCAGATTTGGCTTCAGATCCTCGGCTGTTGGCAGATGTTTGTTTTTACGATCCTCGGCATCAATAACTGCATAACTTGCCACCTCTGCTATGAGCGACAGCATCCAAATGTACATTTCGTACACTTTCTCGACACTTTGCAGCAGATTTTTCTCGTGCTGCCTGGGGTCGGGATTTTCAGATTGATGATAGGCATAAAGCGCCTGTAGAACTTTTACGCGTAGATGTCTTCTGTTTAACATGGTATAAAGAACGGTTAAACCGGTAGGTAGCCGGTAAGTTTATATGATTTAATAGGTTGACTTTACTTTTTTAATATCCGCAATACGTTTTTCGGCAATTTTGTTTGCAGCTTCTATGGTCGAAATTTTTTCCGCTTTAGAAAGCTTCAATACGTTACGTGTTGCCTCATAAATATTTTCAGTGAGCTGCAGCGTACGCTTTTTGCTGAAACCCATTAATTCCGAATAACAATTGATCACGCCACCGGCGTTGATCACATAATCGGGCGCAAACAATATGCCTTTTTCAAGCAATGTGCGACCCTGTTCAAACTCATTATCCAGTTGGTTGTTTGCCGAACCAGCAATGATTGCGTATTTTAGTTTATCGATGGTTTGCGCATTGATAGTTGCACCCAATGCGCATGGCGAATATATATCTGCCTCGATATCAAAAATAGTATTATTGGATACCGCTTGTGCTCCATATTTTTTGGCTACCTGCCCCGTGCGCTCCTCGTTAATATCGCTTACATAAACCATCGCATTTTCATCACGCAACAGGCGAACCAGGTTTTCACCTACGTGCCCTATGCCCTGCACCACTACTGATCTTCCGGCCAGGTTATCATTGCCGAACATTTCTTTTACGGCTGCCTTGATACCCATAAACACTCCAAGTGCAGTTATTGGCGATGGATCGCCGCTGCCACCAATAGTTTCAGGCACACCCATAACATATTGGGTTTCCATCCGGATATATTCCATATCACGCGGATTAGTACCAACGTCTTCGGCCGTGATAAATTCACCGTTCAGATTTTTGATGAATCTGCCGAACTTACGTAACAGCGCTTCTGTTTTATCCCGCCTCGAATCGCCGATAATAATAGCTTTCCCTCCACCCAGATTCAAGCCCGCAACCGCCGATTTGTAGGTCATTGCCTTTGAAAGCCGCAAAACATCATTCAAGGCATCTGTCTCGGATTTGTAGGTCCACATTCTTGTGCCCCCTAAAGCGGGCCCAAGCGTTGTATCATGAATAGCAATAATGGCTTTGAGACCAGTGTCCTGGTCGTTGCAAAAAACTATTTTTTGATGACCAAAAGCATTCATCTGGCCAAACAGTGATTCGCTGGTGTTTTGGGTTGACATTATAAGTGTAAATGTACCCGTTGAGGGATACGGACAAAAGTATGCGTTTTTTTGATTGTGACAAACATATTTAGCTAATAGTTGATGAATTATGGCGAAACATCCTTTACAGTTAAATATGTTCGTACATCATTAGCGTATAGGTATAGGTAGCCAAACTCAAAAAAACTACCTTTGCTTCGCAAATGAAAAGCCTGGCTTACCTCAATAAATTCCTGTACAAATACCGATGGCGGCTAATACCCGGTATTCTGTTTGTAATAATTTCCAATATTTTCCAGGTATTAACGGGCTCAGTAATTCGCGATGCTGTAGATCTGGTAACAGCTAATATTCCTTTATATCACCTTTTTAACGGCTTCCGTAGTCAGTCTTCAATATATTCGCAAATCGGCTACAGCACCCTTTTGTTTGGCCTTTTGGTATTGCTTTTATACCTTATCAGAGGCGTGTTCCTGTTTTTTATGCGTCAAACCATCATTTTGATGTCGCGCCATATCGAATATGACATGAAGAATGAACTATACGCCCATTATCAACGACTTTCCATGTCATTTTATCGCCGGCATAACACCGGCGACCTGATGAACCGTGTTACCGAAGACGTTAGCCGCGTACGCATGTATCTTGGTCCGGGTATTATGTATGCTATTAATACCATAACGCTATTTATAATAGCTATTGGTTTTATGCTTACAGTAAACGTACGCCTGACGTTATTTTCTGTGTTACCACTGCCTATACTGGCGCTAACTATCTACTACGTTAATAATATCATCAATTTCCGCAGCGAAAAAATCCAACAGCGCCTTTCCTCCTTATCGGGTTTTGTGCAGGAAAACTTTTCGGGTATCAGGGTAATAAAATCTTATGTTAGGGAAGATTCGGTCCGTGAAAGTTTTGCTAACGAAAGCGAGAATTACAAAACACACTCGATGGCACTGGTTAAAGTGCAGGCTTTGTTCTACCCTTTGGTGTTGTTATTGGTTGGCTTGAGCAATATTATTGTCATGTACATTGGCGGCGTTGAGGTAATGAAGGGCAATATCACTCCCGGCAATATTGCTGAGTTCATCGTTTATTTAAATATGCTCACTTTCCCGGTAATGGCACTGGGCTGGGTAACATCGTTGATTCAACGTGCCGCAGCATCGCAAAAAAGGATAAACGAATTTTTGGATGAACAGCCTGATATCGTTTCGCCTGTGGCTGCTCCGATTTCTATCCTTGGGCAAATTCGTTTTGAAAATGTTTCCTTCATCTATCCGGATACCGGAATACAGGCCTTGAAAAACGTATCATTTACCGCCGAATCCGGACAAATGGTGGCCATCATCGGACGCACAGGTTCGGGAAAAACTACCATTGCAAATCTGGTGATGCGCATGTACGATTGTACCGGCGGTCAGATTTATATTGATAATGTACCCGTAAACGAGCTGAATCTGGAGAGTTATCGTTCGCAGGTTGGCTTCGTACCCCAGGAAGTGTTTTTATTTTCAGATACGATCGCTAATAATATTGCCTTTAGTGCTGATGTACACAAGCAGCATAAAATTGAACAAGCTGCCAAAGATGCTGCGGTTTACGATAATATCATGGAACTGGAGCAAGGTTTTGAAACGCTGATCGGCGAGCGCGGTGTGACACTCTCAGGCGGACAAAAACAACGTGTCTCTATAGCAAGAGCAATTTTCAGGCATCCACAGGTTTTGATCTTTGACGATTGCCTTTCGGCAGTAGATACCCGCACCGAGGAAGAGATACTGCGTAACCTTGGCGGGCTAATGAAAGGCAAAACAAGTTTGATCATTGCGCATCGTATTTCTACGATAAAAAATGCCGATAAAATACTGGTGATGGATCAGGGCCAAATTGTTGAACAAGGAACCCACGAAACGCTGATGGCCCGAAAACAGGTGTATTTTGAGTTATACGAAAAACAACTTTTGGAAGAAGAAGAAAACGCCTGATTTTTAACTAATACACAAAAAAATATGCCTTATTGTTTCAAAAACCACTAACAATATAGTTTTTAATACTTGTACTTTGAAAATTTATTTATATTTATGCCGATCAAAAACTAATTACAATTTATTAACATGGGTGATTTTGAAAACAGGGAACGTGAGGAAGTACATTCAAAAAAGGTAAGAGCCGGTAAGCGGACTTATTTTTTTGATGTGAAAGCGACACGATCAAATGACTATTATATTACCATTACAGAAAGTAAAAAGAGGCTCGAAGACGGCGTATTTATCAAGCACAAAATTTTCCTTTATAAAGAAGATTTCGAAAAATTTGCCGAAGGCCTGAAAGAAACGGTTGACTATATTAAAGCTAACCAGGAAGTAGTTGAAAAGCGTTATGAATTTAGCGAAGCTCCTGAAGTTGCCAAAACCGTTGCCGATGACGACGATTTTTCATTCGATATTTAATTCAAACTAAACTATAAACTTAAAAATCCCTGCCAGTGGCGGGGTTTTTTGTTTTAGGGCAAATTGGAACACCCAAGACTGCAAGACTGCATTTTTCTGCTATCTTTGCGCCCGAATTAGCGATAACAGCGCATCAAAAAGAGGCAGTGTGATGATATAGATCGGCTGCTGATTTGTTTTTGCTGGCATCAAAATAAGAAATAACTATGGGACTTCAATGCGGGATAGTAGGTTTACCGAATGTGGGAAAATCAACACTTTTTAATTGTTTATCAAATGCAAAGGCTCAGGCGGCAAATTTTCCGTTCTGTACGATAGAGCCTAACGTGGGTGTAATAACAGTGCCCGATGAGCGTTTGACCAAACTGGTAGAAATTGTCGAGCCTAAAAATGTTGTTCCTAACGTTATCGAGATCGTAGATATTGCGGGACTGGTAAAAGGGGCCAGCAAAGGCGAAGGATTGGGTAACCAGTTCCTGGCAAATATCCGTGCTACCAATGCTATTATCCACGTATTGCGTTGTTTCGATAACGACAATGTGATCCACGTAGACGGTTCTGTTGACCCGATTCGTGATAAAGAGATCATTGATACCGAATTGCAACTAAAAGATCTGGACTCGATCGAAAAAAAGATCAGCAAGATCGAGAAAATGGCAAAAACTGGTGGCGATAAAGAGGCCAAAAAGGCTTTTGATGTGTTGACCATTTACCGCAACCACTTGCTTGAGGGCAAATCGGCACGTACAGCGCCGGTTGCGGAAGAAGATAAGGAATACATACAGGATATATGGCTGCTTACTGCAAAACCGGTACTTTATGTTTGCAACGTTGATGAAGCTTCGGTTACCAAAGGTAATGCTTATGTTGACAAGGTGAAGGCTGCAGTAAAAGATGAAAATGCCGAAGTATTGATCATTTCGGCGCAGATCGAATCTGAGATCGCCCAATTAGAAAGTTTTGATGAACGACAAATGTTTCTGGATGATCTGGGGCTGGCCGAATCGGGTGTAAATAAGCTGATCAAAGCTGCTTACCGGTTACTTAACCTGGCAACTTACTTTACAGCCGGGGTACAGGAAGTACGAGCCTGGACCATTACCAGGGGTTTTACTGCACCACAGGCTGCGGGTGTTATCCATACCGACTTTGAGAAAGGCTTTATCCGTGCCGAGGTTATCAAATACGAAGATTATGTAAAATACGATGGCTCAGAAGCGGCTATCAAAGAGGCTGGCAAACTGGCTATCGAGGGCAAAACTTATATTGTGCAGGATGGGGACATCATGCACTTTAGATTCAATGTATAGTTTTCGGGACTTAAGTACTGATTTGGGATTTATCAGGCTTGTTTTGATTCCAGTGCCTACACTAAATTCTAAATAATATATTTGCAATAGAATTACGTTCCCGTAGTTCAATGGATAGAATGTCAGATTCCGGTTCTGATGATATGAGTTCGAATCTCTTCGGGAACACTTATAAAACCGCCTGACAGCGGTTTTTTTGTTTAAGCATAATAAGCTTAAATCAAGCCACCAGGCTGTGCAGAAATTCGCGGGTCAGCGGCTTTTGAACAAAGGAGTCTACAAATTTGTACTCTTCTGACCGTTTGATATCAGTAGGGTCAATTGAAGAAGAAACAATATATAACTTGATATCCTTGCGCAGGGAGTTATGTATTTTCTGATAGCCCTTTAAAAAATCCCAACCGCTGTAATCCGGCATTTGCAAATCGAGAAAAATGTAATCGGGCAAATTTGTGGTGTTAGATTTATTTTGTTCCAAAAAACTGAGTGTTTCCTTAGCATCGGTACTCAAAACCACCTCTTCAATGTTTCCATATTCACGTAACATTAACTGGGCAACCTTGTGATGCATCATATCATCGTCGATCATTATCAGCTTACTCATAAGTTCAGGGTTTAACTATTACTAAAGTTAATAACAAAAGTTTGGCTTTCCACAAAATATTTTAGACATATTAACACTTATTTGAATATGAACACTTTGCGGTACCTTATCTAAAATAAAAAACATATTTCAAACCCTGCAACAGAAGTATGCCTAACCATTTAAAATTTTAGATATTTCGTTTAAGTACTGTCTTTTTCGCCTTAAACTTTTACCTTTTTCCATTTCCCCGTTTTAAAAAGCAGATAGCTTGAAACTGCGATAAAAGTATAAGCGATAGGGATAGCAAGAAAAACACCGGTAGTGCCCCAATGAAATCCGAGTGCAAACAGGTAGGCCAAACGAACCTGGAATACCCAAAAACCGACAAAATTAAGTTTAGTGGTAGACCAGGTATCACCAGCCCCATTAAAAGCACTCATCATAACCATAGCAATACCGTACAGGATATAGCCCGGACTCATGATACGCAGCGCTATGGCCGCAACATGCCGAACATGGAGGTCATTAGTAAAAAAACCGGTTAAAAAGTCTCCGGCAGCTAGGCTGATCATTGTCACACATGCCATATATATTACGTTATAGCGCATCGTTTTAAATACAGCTCCCTGAGCGCGTTCAGCATGACCCGCTCCGAGGTTTTGCCCTACCAGGGTAGCAGCTGCATTGCTCATGCCCCATGCAGGCAGTAAAAAAAAGATGAGAATACGGATGGCAGTTTGGTACCCTGCCGAACCTTGCTCGCCGCCAACCCGTGCAACCAACTGTGCCAGAAATATCCAGCTGCATGACGAGATCATAAACTGAAAGATGCCCGGCAAAGCAATTTTAAGTATTGCTTTTATTTGTAACCATCGTGGCCTGAGGTAGGCAAATTGTATGTTTAACAAATGCTTCCCATTAAATAAATGATAGCACTGGTAACAGACACCCAAACTGCGGCCGATAGTGGTTGCTACGGCAGCTCCTGTTAAACCGAGACCTAAAACATTGATACATAGCGGACAAAGTATAGTATTTGCAACATTAGCGATCAGCAAGCTGCGCATGGCTATAGCTGCATTACCAGCCCCCCGGAAGATGCCGTTGATCAGAAACAATAAAACAATGATGACGCTCTCGCCCATCATAATACGCATAAAATTGGCTCCAAGGCGAACTGTTAGTGGCGATGCACCCATTAGTCGGAGCAGATCTGTCGCAAAATAAAAGCCAGCCGCGCCGATAACCAGATTAATGATCAAAGCAATACTTATTGCCTGCATACCTGCTTTGCCAGCCTCAACAGTATCCTGTTCGCCTATGCGGCGGGCAACTACTGCTGTGGCAGCCATACCCATACCTATCGCCAGTGAATAAATAATTGCCAGTACCGATTCGGTCAGTCCTACGGTTTGTATGGCATAGCTGCTATGAGGCAGATGGCCAACAAAAAAGAGGTCGACCAACGCGAATACGGACTCCATTACCATTTCGAGCATCATTGGGATTGCCAATAGCAAAACGGCACGCCTGATACTGCCAGTGGTAAAATCATGGTCGCCACCTGTGAGCGACTGTTTAATGAGCGTAATTATATTTGACAGCTTACCTGAAGCTGGTTGAAACGTTGTCATGAAAAAAAATTAATGTAAAACCCTGCAGCCTGAAGGCTGAAAATGAATTGAGCTGAAATTAAAGTCCGGGGACCAATGCCATGAGGACTGCTACTATTTTCATGACGCAGCGGATAAATTGAGATACAAATTTAAAATTTAGCTTTCAGGTTTCCTAAAATAATTAAGAACAAACAAAATTTAACAGTTGAATTTATGTATCTGTCGTGCCAGAGGTTTACAATAAAATTTGCCTTGCCGGAATTATATGCGGATATTACAACACTAAAACAGAAAACTGTATGCGTTATTTTTTCATTATCTCTGCCGCAGTATTGGCTTTGGCATCCTGCAAACCTACCGCACCTGCCAGTACAGAATCACCTTTAAATGGTTCATGGAAATTGGTTAGCAGTAAATCGATCGTTAAAAAAGACACTACTGATACCTCACCAAAAAATGGTCTGGAAACGATCAAGTTATATAATGGCGACCATTTTGCTTTTTTCACCCACAATACCCAAAAAACGGATAAACCGGCGTATGATTCAGGCTCAGGAACTTATACACTTAATAACGAAAACTATACCGAACACCTCCAGTACTGCAACGAGCGGGAATGGGAAAATCATGATTTTAATTTTACGCTTAGCGTAAAAAATGACACCTTCCAGCAGCGCGGGGTTGAAAAGATCGACAGTCTTCACATCGATCATATCATTATTGAGACCTACGTAAAAATCAAATCGAAATAACTCAATAAAACCCCGATCAGGCGTTACAGGATCAAACATATCATGTCAACTATCCAACATATTGCCGAACGCCTGGTCGAACTGCTGCGCGAGCACAAATTTATAGAAGCCTACCGCGAGCTTTTTGGCGAAGAAACGGAAAGTATCGACCCGCTGTATACCGTGATGCCAAATGCCAGGGGTCTGATTACGTTGATCGAACGGGAAAAGCAGTTTCAGGCCAGAGCAACCTTGCATAAGGTGGAGGTTTCTGAACCTTTGATATCGGGCAATTACTTTTCAATCCGTATTTACATCGATTATACCATCGAAGATAAAGGAAGAAAAACTCTGGAAGAACTTGCTGTATACCATGTGCGAACAGGCAAGATCGTACGGCAACAGTTTTTTATGGATTAAACTGAAAACAGTTTGGATAGATTTACCTCAGGATGCATTAGACTTATATTTATTTATAAGCAGCATGATCAGTAGTGTAATGCCCATGCCTTTCATAAACCCATTGATCAGATCGGCACCGGGCCAGAAATGTTTAACCACAAAACTTCCTGAAAGGATAAACAAACCAGCAACGATACCACGGGAAAATGTAGTTGTTTCCATTAATTCAGGTTTATAGATCAAAGGTAAATATTCAGCCGCTACAGCACCTGCTCACGATACAATTTTTCAATCGTTTTTGCCGGATCGTTACAAAGGCCCGGATGAACTTTAGATGTTTGTACTACAGTACTCCGGGTGGCAGTTAACCAACGGAAACGTGAAGGCAGATCCAATTGTGCTATAGGGCCCGCATCACTAGCACCTTTGCATATTTGCGCAAAGGAATGCAGATGTGCCTTGATATCGTCAATATTGGCACGGCTTGAAAAAGCGCATAGCTTGTTCTCATCAATTGAACATAAACATTGCAGGAACTTTTTTGAAGGGCAATACAAAATCACACCAACATTCAGAAACTCCTCGCGCTCTACCTGTGGCACCACGCGGATAACGGCGTATTCGAACAAATTAGACCCGGGCATTTTGCGCCTCCTTTACAAAAATAGTTGATGCAGCAACCCTGACCTCTAAAAACCCGGCATAAACTGCGCGCACTTCATCAGGACTTTCATGCCATTCTGTTCTGATCCATTCATCTGGCACAAGCGCAACTATTGCACGTATGGTTTCTGGTGTCAATATCGTTTTAAATTCTTCATCAACCTGTGCTAGTTCCGTTGCAATGGGCAAAAGCACATGATCTTTCACCTGCAAAAATGGACGGACAGCCTGCTCCTGCCAGTTATCCCAGGAATGATGAAAATATAAGGCCGCACCATGATCGATCAGCCAAAGCTCTTTGTTCCAGGTAAGCATATTTGTATTGCGGGGAGTGCGGTCGACGTTTGTCAGCAAGCAATCGAGCCAAACGATCTGCGACGCCTGCTTTGCTGTGAGTTTCGTAACTGATGCATCAAAAGTAATGGCTCCGGAAAGGTAATGCAAAGCCAGATTAAGGCCAACGCTGCCTTTTAACAGGTCCTGTATCTCTTCATCGGGTTCCGACCGTCCGAAGGCTGTATCCAAATTTGCAAATACGATCTCAGGTACTTTAAAACCTAAAGTGCGGGCAATCTCACCACCGATCAGCTCGGCTATCAGCGCCTTTACCCCCTGCCCTGCTCCGCGAAATTTGAGTACATATAAAAAGCCATCATCAGCCTCGGCAATTGCAGGCAATGAGCCCCCCTCGCGTAACGGAGTTACATAACGGGTTACATTAACAGTGCGTAATTCGGGTACGTTTAGCATAATGTATTACTGCAAAGCTATAAAATAAGCTCGGTTAAGCCTAAAAAACAAAGAGTCGCCCGGGTTAAACCATGGCGACACTTTGTTACTTTAAGGAGGTTAGCTATTTTTTTGCATCAAACTTTTGCAGAAAAAGATAACGCGGACGATCATCTGCTGCCTGTGCTTTAGTAGTAACATTGATATTGATATAGTTTAAAACACCAGTGCTGACGTTTGCAGGCCATTCTGGCAAGTCCTTGCCATTTGGATTCCCAGTTTTTATAAAATTAGCGAAATAGCTTTCCATTGTTTCCGAAACTTTAAAATCGTCGGTGCCCCAATCATACACTTTATTGCCCGGCAAGTTACCGAGCGCATATTCAATTTCAGAAGCGTGCGCTGCGCCGGCCAGTGGTGGCGGTAATTTACTTGGCGCTTCTTTGGTATCACTTTTTATGATCCCACCGGCAAGCCCGGGTTTTGCATTTCCCATGGCAGCTACCATCGAAGGTCGTGGACGTGAGAATATATAACTGTATACCGGATTACCGCCAGTCTTTGCTGCCTGTTCTTCCCAAAGCCATGTACTGTAAACGATAAAACGATCGCTAGCCAGAGCAGTTGACGATTTAACGACCTCCTCGGTATTTGAACCTGGATACAGTTTTAAGACGGTCGCTGTATCAAGAGGATAGGCCTGCTTGATTTTTTTGAAATAGTTTTCAGGCGTTGGCGGCAATCCCTGTAGAAATGCCTGATAAGGGATCTCTGCTGAGTTCCAACCTGCAAGTAAAGGTACATGTTGCTGCTCTCCAGCGGCAAAAATAGCTGCCGGGGATTTGGGCAGAAAATAACCATCGACAATGATTGCCATACTGAATCCGCCTTGTTTGGCTGCAATATCTAGTAATTTTTCAGCTGGTATTGCCCGAAGGTCGGCCAAAGAATTTACACCGGCCGATTTTTGAAAATCAGTCCCTCGCTTTTCGCCCTCGGCCAGCGTAGGGATAGGCAATATACCACCGCTTTCTCCTATTGCGGCACTAAAAAGTCCCTTATTAAGTGGCGATGCCATTTGGTCACAAACCGATATCGATCCGGCCGACTCTCCGTCAATAGTTACATGATTTGGATCGCCTCCAAAAGCTGCTATATTTTTTTGCACCCAAACCAAAGCTGCATGCTGGTCGAGCAAGCCATAATTACCGGAAGCATGATATGCCGATTCTTTTGTAAGTTCAGGATGGGCCAGCAGCCCAAAAATGCCCAGACGATAGTTTACAGTGATAGTAACTATACCCCTACGTGCCAGGCTTTCACCATCGTACCGCGATTCAGAGCCGTCACCGGCAACAAAACCTCCGCCATAAAAATAGACCAATACAGGCAGTTTTTCTTTCCCAGATCTGGCAGGGGTCCATACGTTCAGGTATAAACAATCTTCACTCATACCCGACGAGCGGAAAAGCATATCCCCGAATACATTTTTTTGCATGGCATTTGGTCCAAAATGATCAGCCTTTAAAACACCACTCCAATTTTTAACTGGTTGCGGCTCCTTCCAGCGCAAATCGCCTACCGGAGGCTGCGCAAATGGAATACCTTTAAAAATGCGAATGCCGGTTGATGCATCAACAATTCCTTCTAATGTCCCATTTGCTATTTTCACACGGGGCCCCTGGGCCTGAGCATTGCTTGCTATTAATACGGCAACAAAAAAAATGACACAAAACTTTCTCATGTTTCAATTGGTTTATCTTGAATTTCTTTGAATTACAGGTTGTAATAATTAGTCAATACAATATTAACTAAAGCTTTCTTTATACCAAACTTTTAACTGATAAAACAATGCCTCTTTTCCTGACAAAAAATTAGCAGATCGAAAGAATTGACACCAATAACCCGATCGTATAATTTTGCAATATATTTGACCAAATTCTTTTGTCCGGATCAATGAAAAAGTGTTTGTTTTTTTTAGCATTAGTTTCAATTCTACCTTTATTGCAGGGATGTACCGATTATGGCAAACTTAAAACCTACAATGGTTTAGGCCTATACCATAAACCTCCGGTTACCGATGCTGAAGCCGAACGCCTCGGCATTTACCTTATCAGTACAAAATTCGCTGACAGTACCGAAAAAACCGTACAGGTTACGCGTGTCGGACCGGTTTACCAGTTTCGGATGGTTGTAAAAGATGACCATCAAAATGATACTGCATTATTTAAGGCATTTAAACTTCTTTCTGCCGAGCTTTCAAACGAGGTGTTTAATGGCGCACCGGTACAGATCCATGTTTGCGATAAAAACCTGAAAACCTTACGGGTTTTCCCTTTTTACGATATGGGAAAAAAGAAAATGTTCGACGGCGTTGAACTGTTTTACAGTGCTGATATCAAAACGGCAGAAGCCGATTCACTCGGCAATTACCTCATCAAATCAGAATTTGCTGACGGCAGCGATAAAGTAGTTCAAATAGCTAAACCGGGCGGTGTTTACAGGTTTAGTTTTATTATTAAAAAAGGTGCTGAACAGGATACAATCAGCGTAAAGAATACCAAAATATATGCTGGTCAGATCTCTGACAAAGTATTTGCCGGAGCACCCGTAGAAATTGAATTGCGCGACCCCTACCTTGATCCGCTAAAAACAGTACAGATGATCAAAGTAAAAGGCAAATAAGTACCCTCGATAGGTTGTTTAACAGTAATTAAAAAGGGAAAGCCGGAGCTTAAGATCAAACCTTAACTGCTCCTTTTTTTACTTGATAGGCTTCACGCAATAACGCTACCAGGGTATCCAGTTTCATAGGCTTGGAGATATAATTATCCATACCATGGCTCAGGCATATTTCGCGATCTTCCGAAAGGGCATTGGCTGTCATTGCTATAATATAGGGCTGATCAATATTCATTTTCCTGATGGTTCGGGTTGCTTCGTAGCCATCCATCTCGGGCATCTGAATGTCCATCATCAAAACGTCGTAATTATGCTTTTGAATTTCATTAACGGCTTCGACACCATTGTTGGTTACTTTAGCGTTATACCCCAATTTGACTAATATCCTTTCAATCAGTTTTTGATTAACTGCATTGTCTTCAGCAATTAATATATCCATCGCATGCTGCTTCGCAAAACTTACATCGAGTACATTATTTTGCAGCGCGTCGGGCATAACTGATTCTCGGCGTTCACCCAGTTCGGCAACAATACTTTTGAGCAGGTTATTTTGTTTTACAGGCTTGGTAAGTATCGCAGAGAATAAGCCTGGATATTTCCTACGGCTTTCGTCATTGATACTGCTCAAAATGATCACCGGAACAGGTCGTGCAGAACTCCTGATGGACCGGGCCAGTCCGGCCCCATCCATACCCGGCATTTGCATATCTGTGATCACCAATTGTATTGTGCGATCGGCTTCCAGAACTTGCAGTCCCTCTTGAGCAGAAGTGCAGGTAACAGGCACCAATTGCCAATGCTCTAACTGAGCCTTCAGGATAACCAGGTTTGTTTTGTTATCATCAACGATCAATACTTTTTTACCCTGCAAATTGGCAAAGCCCGGCAGTAAAATATTTTCTGCAATAACCTTGTTGCTGGTTTTTGCACAGATCGTAAAATTAAATGTCGACCCCTCTCCTAACTTACTATCCACCCAAATATTACCGCCCATCAGTTTCACTAAACGTTCGCTGATGATCAGTCCGAGTCCGGTGCCGCCGTATTTACGGGTAGTAGAAGAATCGACCTGTGAGAAAGGCTTAAACAATGATGGCAGTTTCTCATCAGGTATACCAATACCGGTATCCTTGATGCTGATAGCGATCTCTAACTGATCGTCGCCGATCATTTGCGCTAATGATACTTTTATAAATACTTCGCCTTTTGAGGTAAACTTTATCGCATTGTTGATAAGGTTGATGATCACCTGTTTTAACCTCAGGCTATCCCCTTTTACAAAACGAGGCAGATTAAAATCTATTTGGTAGATCAGGTCAAGATGCTGTTCGGCGGCTTTTTGCGAGAACATATCCATGATCTCCTCCACACTCTGACGCAAATCGAAATCTTCCTCTTCAATATCCATTTTCCCGGATTCGATCTTAGAGAAGTCGAGAATGTCGTTGATCACATTCATCAAGCTGTCGCCGCAATTGATAATGGTTTCTGTGTATTCCCGTTGTTCATCCGATAATTTCGTTTCAGCCAGCAGCGATGCCATGCCAATAACGCCATTCATTGGTGTACGTATCTCGTGACTCATCGTAGCCAAAAAGATACTCTTTGCTTCATTGGCCTTATCTGCCTCCTGGCGTGCTTTATACTCCTGGTTTTTTTGGTCCTGCAGTTCTTCCGATTGCGATTGAAGCTCTTCATTCAGCGCTTGCAGTTCTTCTGATTGTGAAAGCAATTCTTCGTTCACCCATCTCAATTCCTCCGATTGCGCCTGAAGTTCTTCGTTTAATGATTGCAGGTTTTCCGATTGTTCCTGTAATTCTTCTGCCTGCCTCACTACTTCTACTGTACGCGATTTTACCTGATCCTCTAACCGAGTCTTTTGTTTAATAATGCTATTAACACGGAAACGATAGACACCATATATACTGCCAATAATGAAAACTGCCGACAGGATCCGGAACCACCAGGTTAGCCAGAAAGGCGGCACAACCGTTACATTCAAGCTTAAAACACCGGGCGACCATTTACCCTCACCATTCTGACTTTTCACCCTGAATACATAACTGCCCGGGGGTAAATTAGTATATACTGCGGTATTTTTATCACCTACATAGTTCCAGTCTTTATCAAAACCATCCAGGATGTAGGCATATTTCTTTTTTTCGGGCGAGTCAAAATCTAATGCAGCATATTGAAATGATAATACCGATTGGTTGTATTTAAGGTTGATAGACTTAGCTTCCGAAATGTCTTCTTTCAACGGCGAATCTTCGCCGGGTGTATTTGAGGGGACTACCTCGCGGTTAAATAATTCAAATCGGGTAAACACTAATTTCGGATCATAGTTGCTTTCAATAACCTGATCCGGAAAGAATTTATTGAATCCATTTACACCGCCAAAGTATAAGGCTCCATCGCTGCTTCGTAGGGCGCTATTTTGTTTGAATTCGTCTGCCTGAAGGCCATTTTCGGTAGTAAAGTTTCTGAACTTGCCCGTTGCAGGATCAAGCATTGCAAGACCATTATTGGTGCTAACCCATAAATGACCCATATTATCTTCCAAAACAGCCTCAACGTAGTCGTTTGGCAAACCATCCTTAGTTTTGTAGGAAGTAAAATGCTTTGTTTTAGGATCAAACAGGTTTAGCCCGCCCAGCGTACAAACCCATAGCCTGCCAAGGTGGTCTTCAAAAATGGATGAGGCTGTATTATTGCTGATGCTATTTTTTTGATCGCTGTGTTTGTAGCTGGTACAAGTATAATTTTTCGTATCAAACAAACAAAGTCCTGCATCGTCTGTGGCCAGCCATAGGTTGCCTTTGCTATCGCAAATCATGGAGTTGATACGGTCACAGCTCAAACTTCTAGGGTCGGACGGATTATGTTTAAAGGTGGTAAACGAATTGGTTTTCCGATCGTACACATCAAGCCCATCGCCGAAGGTACCAAGCCATACCCTTTTATCCGGTGTCTCGGTGATACCGTAAATATTGTCTCCACTTAAACTTTTGGCATTTGAAGGGTCGTGCCTTAAAGAAGTGATTTTGCGGGTATCCGGGTTCATCACACTTACACCATTACCCCAGGTTCCTATCCAAAGGTTGTGTTGGTCATCCTGGAAAATATCCAGTACGTTATCACCAGCAAGGCTATTTTTGTTGCCTTCAATGTGCTTAAACGTTGTAAATTTTCCGGTTTTTTGATCAAAAAGATCCAGACCACCACCATCGGTACCTATCCATATCCGGTGTTTGTTGTCTTCAAAAATCTTTAGCACAAAATTATTGGACAAACTCGTTGGCAATGAATTGTGATTAAAATGAGAGAAGCTGGTAGCACTTTTCTTGTAGAGGTTGAGTCCGCCGCCAAATACACCGATCCACATATTTCCCTGCAGGTCGCGGGTAATAATATCTACTGAATTACCGGCCAGACTGGTATGGTCAACATCATCATGCATATAGCTGATAAACCTTTTCCAGGCATAGCTATAAACACTTAATCCACCATTTTCGGTACCGATCCAAAGGTTATGATTGTCATCCTCGGCGATACTTTGAATGCTATTATTGATCAGGGAATTGCCGTTAACCGTATCATGCAAAAAGTGACTGAAATTACCGGTATTGCGATCAAATAAATTTAAACCGGCTTCCTGGGTGCCTACCCAAAGGTGATGATCGCTATCCTCAAATATTGCAGTTACTTTGTTGCCAGACAGTGAAGCTTTATCCTTATCGCTATGTATATAGCTATTGAATGACTTAGAATCGCGGTTGTAAACACATAAACCATTGTCCACTGTTCCGATCCAGATATTATTTTGACTATCCTTATAGACGGTCATAATATCATTATTAACCAAACTCTGCGCATCATTTGTCCGATGGTGGTAATTGCGGAAGGTATTACTTTGCGGGTCAAACCTGCTTACACCATCATGTTGTGTTCCTACCCAAATATTGCCATAGTCGTCAACTGTTACTTTCGATAGCTGGTCGCTGGCAATAGAGTTAAAGTTTTTTTCGTTATGACGATATGCGTGAAAACGCGCTGTTTTTCGATCGTATTTATTTAAACCTCCCCCGGCTGTTGATATCCATAAGTTCCCTTCTTTATCCTGTGCAATATCCTGAATATAATTACTGCTTATGGTTGTAGAATCTTTAATATCATTACGGAAAACACGGAATTTATAACCGTCGTAACGGTTCAAACCATCAGTAGTACCAACCCAAACAAAACCCCTGTTATCCTGCAAAATACAGGTAGGATTTAGCTCTGACAAGCCGTCCTGCGTACCAAGATGTTTAAAGTGTAATTGTTGGATCTGGGCTGATAAAAAACCGGGAAACAGTACCAGCAATGGAAAAATCAGCAAATTTAACGCCTTCGACCGGGCAATTTTTATGACGGAAACTGTTTTAGTCATTTCGACGCAAAGTACTTACAACCAGGTTTTAGCAGATAGATATTCAAAAGGTTTATACGGACGTTTACCGATATGGGTTTTAATCTGTTTAAAACATTTTTGAATACCTGAAGCAGCTCATTCATAAGCTGATTCAGGCTTATAAAGCGAAATCAATCTATGAGTTAGCCATTTATACCGATAAAGGGCGATTTTGGCCCGATTGAAACCCTAAGTATGATTCAAATTGCTGAAAATAAGCGATTGGCGACCCAAAATGCCCCCCTGTCTATGCCTATAGGTGTGCGGTCTATTCCATTTTAGCAGCAGCAAAAAAGGTTGTTGCTTTGAACATCGAAAAGACAAAATAAACAAAGAACACTTAAAATATTAAAACCATGAAAACTACAATTTTAACAATCGCAATCGCTTTAATGTCCATCATTGGCGCAAGTAAATCAGCATCGGCAACAGGACGTACTGAAGAAGTAACCAACTTAACTGAAGTTACCCGTATCAATAAAATAGAAGTACACGGCAACGTTGAAGTATATGTTTCGGATGGCAATACCGATAAGGCTAAAGTTTACAACAATTATTACGCAAGTAATGCTTTGGTTCAGGATCAGGGCGGAGTATTACGCATAAGCTCATATTCGTCGCAAAAACTGGTGGTTTGGGTTACCGTAAGCGATCTTCGCGAAATAGCTGCTTTTGATAACGCAACTGTAAAATCATTTGGTAGACTTTCTGCACTGGATATTGAGTTAAAGCTACATGACCAGGCTTTGGCTCAACTTGATCTGGATGCATACGAGGCTCATATCAATCTGAGCGGCGCATCGAAGGCCGACCTGACCGGCAATATAGACCAGGGCTCGGTTATTTACGATCAGAGTTCGTTTTTGAATATCAGCAAACTGACTGCCGGCAACGTTAGCAAAAAAGTGAATACTATCAAAAAATATGTAAGCCCCGACGAATTGGCATCGCTTTAAGCCAATAAAAAAAAGAGGGCCCGGGTTGATCCGCGCCCTCTATTTTTGTTTTATAACCGGCAGGTTTGCTTTACTCGCTCTTGCCCGGTTTAGGCTGATCATTGTCGAGCTTTAAGGTGTAAGAAGGCTCGGAGGCATCAATGGCTAATTGAAGAAGGTCGGTTGCCGGCACGTTACTTTCGGCGGCAGGTGTCCTCTCTTCCTCCAAACCGTTGGAATGGATATCCTCCTGACTCATTTGATCGCTTTTGTCTGAATCTTCCGAATCATCTAATGGAATAATGTCTTCTGGTTTTATCATGGCTTTGCTTTTTAAACTTTGTTTATCAAAGATACGTCCAAATAAAACTAACAGAGCAGGGTTTTAATTTGTTTTAAAACAAACTATTTCAAGCCATAAACAATAACTTTATGGGAGAATGTACCCAGGAAAACCTTGCCGTTTGCAATGGTAGGCGCACAAAATTTTGCGTAAAATCCAGGGAAATCATTTGCGCTTTGCCCGCTATTCCAAAGTTCCTTAGTAATATTAGCGGCATCAAAAGCCCTCAGAATACCTGGCGATGACTGTCCTGCTGCATCGCCACTTGAAGCATACCAGGCCCATAAAATTCCGTTACCGGTACCGTTTGATGATACCGAAAGTATGGCACCAGTACCGCCGCCCGGGCCGGGTAATGAAGAAGTTGTTGGGGTGAACGCAAATTTCCCATTATTGAATGAATAGGCACGTAGCCTGTCATTCTCGGACCAAAAATAGACATAGGCATTTCCCGCTCCCTGAAAAAATGCAGGCTGACAATGCATGGAGTTGTTGATGGGAATTGTTTGAACTACCTGGTTGGCCACGGTTGAATACCCGCCCATATTGTCTTTATCCAGTAAGTATATATTACCGTCTTTACAACCAGTTACAAATAAGTTAGAATTTGGGATCAGAAAAGTACCCATAACGCCATAATCAAGATCGTTGATGTTCAGATCAAGGTAGTTGGTTGGTGTAAAATAACTGCTAACCTGAAGGGTATTACCAGATGGCGTTAATTTTAGGGCACTTTCCGACCTGTTGGACAGATCAGTTGGATCTGGATTGGGATTATTTTCGTCGGTTCCGTTTCCGGTTTTGATAAAGAGGTTCCCCTGCCCCACGGTACCATTTCCGGTAGTTACATACAAATTGCCCTGCGCATCGGCTGCAATACCCATACCGCTTTCCCAAATGCCGCCATTTTCACCGCTTGGGGTATCATTATACACAATCGTTTGTGCCAAAGACTTTGCATTATATCCGAAGATCCAACCATGATAAGGGTTCCAATCACAATGCGACGAATAGCTGATATAAACTGTACCGTTTACCAGAGCCAGGCCCTGGCGTTGATTATTGCGCAGCGGGTCGAAACTTACCACGCCGTTTACGGATCCATCACCGGTTCCTGGTACACTTGCTTCAATTTTTACCGGACTACCAGCTTGTTCTTCACCAGTAGTAATGTTTACGGCATGCAGGTGCTGTACAAAGTGTGTTCCGTCGGTACTGCGGGCCACAAAATAAATAGTTTGCGATGTTGGGTCGATCACCGGCGTGCCAATAATGCCAATATTATAACTAATATCGTTATAAGGGGTACACCATGACGAGCTCATATCAGTATGGTTTGGTGTGCGCATCCCGCTTTGGGTATAGTTTTTTTGCCAGAATAAAGTTCCGTTATCGGCATCATAGGCATAAACAGTATTATTAACAGTAGCAATAAAAACCACATTTCGGGTTTTATTACCTATCGTAAGATTCCCTACTACCAATGGCTGCGCATAGGTTTGATCATCAACAGAAAGCTCAAATAATTTTCCAAAATGAGCAGAATTAACGTTTGCTGGTGTTAATGCTGTTTCATGATCGTTTAAACCAGCCCGGTTATTGTCGTTATGCTGGGTAAGTACCGAAATGTGCTGCGTATTGGTTGAGTCAGCCGGTGTGTTACCGTTTCCATTTGTAGGATGAACGGGGTCTTTCTTTTTACAAGCGAAACACACCAGGATCAATAAAATTGGCAGTAAGTATTTCTTATTCATAAAATATTTTTTTGTTCTGGGCTAATTGGAATTGCAATATAGGCTTTTACTGCAAAATGGTAAAAAAGATGAACTACTATTGAATAAATACCGTGTGGCTATTCATTATTTAGGCTGAATGCTTACTTTTTTAAACCATAAACCACTAACTGATTTGAGAAAGTTGCGACATAAACTTTTCCATTAGCAATTGTTGGCGAAACGAATTTTGCCCAGCCTCCTACGGCATCGCTACTTACCATATCGCTATTCCAAAGCTCTTTGGAAATATTCCTTGCATCAAAAGCTCTAAGAATCCCCTCGTAAACTGCATAATAGCCATTGATGTGCGTACCATCGGATAAAAGTTTATTTTCCTGGTAGGATGCCCACACTATCCCTGTGCCCGGCTTAGAACCATTGGAAGATACTGAAAGACTTGCACCGAAATTTTGAGGGGGTGTAGCAGGTGTAAAAACCTGTGCTTCGCTGAGTACCCCGCTTCCCGCATTTATTGTGAAAGCATGCAAGGATTCACTTTCGGGCCAAACGTAAACAGATTGCACGTTACCCCCATTATAATAAGAAGGTTGTGATCGTAGTGGAGAATTAAAAGGGATCACCTGCTTGTTTGAATTACCTGATGGCGAATATCCGCCCATATTATCTTTATCTAGCAGGTATAAATTCCCGTCCTTACAACCTGTAAAATAACTATTAGAGTGGGGTATTAAAAAGGTGCCCATTACACCATAATCCAAATCGTTCAAATTCAGGTCTACATAATTGGTTGGAGTAAAAAAGCTACTTACCGCCAGCGTATTGCCCGACGTTACCAGTTTTACAGCACTTTCAGATCTATTGGTCAGGTCAGCGGGGTTTGAACTGGGTTGGGGCTCGTTACTTCCGTTACTGATTGGTGAATAAATTGTAGGTGCTCCAACCGTACCATTACCAGTTGTAACGTACAAGTTTCCCTGTTGATCGGCAGCTATACCCATACCGCACTCCCAAATACCGCCTTCCTCGCCATTGGGCGTATCGCAGTAGACATAACGCTGTGAAAGTGATTTTGCATCATATCCTAATATCCAGCCATGAAAAGGATTTAAATCGCAGTGCGAAGCGAAGCTAATAAATACCACGCCGTTAGCCAGGACCAGCCCCTGGCGCTGATTGTTCAGTTTAGGCTCAAAGCTAACCATGCCGTTTGAACTCCCGGCGCCTGTTCCGGGGACACTGGCTTTAAGTTGTACCGGGCTTCCTGGTTGTTCAGCTCCGGTAACAATATCAATGGCGTGCAGGTATTGTACAAAACTGGTGTTGCCTCCGCTGCTTCGGGCAACAAAATACATGGTCTTCGAAGCTGAATCGATGACCGGAGTGCCAACTATACCTATATTATTTCTAAAATCGGTATAGGGACTGCACCACCAAACCGGCGATGTAAACTGAGCAGCGCTTGGTGGTAGCATGCCACTCTCCGTATAATTTTTATTCCAAAATAATTTACCATTGTCAGCATCATAAGCATAAATTGTATTACTAACTGTAGCTACGAAAAGCACATTGCGTCTTCCGGCTCCCATAGGCAAGTCACCAACCACCAGGGGTTGTGCATAGATATCGTCATCTGTGGTCACCAAAAATAGTTTGCCAAAATGCGAGGTATTTACATTGTCTACATTTAATGCCGTTTCCCGATCGTTCAAACCGGCGCGGCTATTATCGTTATGCTGTGTGAGTACCGAAATGTGCTGTACATTGGTGGAATCATCCCAATTCCGTCCCGAAACGAGGTTAGTTGGTTGGACTTTTATTGTTTTTTTACATCCCAAACAAACAACGATCGTCAAAATAATGATTAACGGTTTTCTGAACATCTGATTTCAGGCTGACGGCATTATAGACAGTTTGTAAAAACGGCAAATAGGTCGAATAACAATTCCCGGGTTAATTAACGACAATGTAAAACTAACTTTTTAATTAATCAATTAAAAAGTTAGTTTTCTTACCATGCTATTCTGGCAATCGGCTATATATAAATTACCGGCCTTGTCGATTGCGAGGCCATAAGGATTAAAAAAAGTTGCTTTGGATGCAATACCATTGTCGCTTCCCCGCTTTCGCGATCCGGCAAGGGTGCTAACCAAACCATCGGGAGTAATTTTACGAATCATTTGATTTCCGACATCAGCAACATAAACTACGCCGTGTTTATCTACCGCAATGCCAAAAGGATGGTTAAATGTAGCCAGAGGTCCTTTTCCGTCTTTTGCACCGTTATTTTTCTTGCCCCTCGGAGCAGGTTTACCCGCCAATGTTGAAACTGTTCCATCCGGACTTATTTTCCGGATCATGTTGTTATAACAATCGGCTACATAAAGAGTTCCCTGACCATCGATCGCTATTCCGGCAGGAAGATAAAATGATGCTTCCATTCCTTTGCCGTCTTTAGCCCCGCGATCGAAATTCCCGGCAACTGTTGAGACTTTGCCTGAGGGCGAAATTTTCCGGATCACATCTTTGGTGTAGTCAGTAAAATAAATATTTCCCTGCTTATCGGAAACTAAAGCGTGTGGATTGTCTAAACGAGTAGTATCCTCTGGATGATCACGGTTTGCTGGGGTAAGCATACCGGCAACTGTTGATACGGATCCGTCAATGCTGATCTTTCGTATCGAATTATTCTGAGTGTCTGCCACATAAATATTACCATTAGGGTCAACGGTAAGGCCAATAGGATAGTTAAACGAAGCTTTGGCAGCAGGCCCGTCGGCATTTCCAGAGACTCCCGAACCGGCAATAGTTGAAACAGTACCGTCAGAAGATATTTTACGAATCAGGTTATTACGTGTGTCTGCAACAAAAACATTCCCGTTTGAATCAACCGCCAATCCCATCAGGTTATTGAAAGAAGCCTTACCCCTGTCGCCATTTGTTGTACCCATATTGCCATTGCCGGCGTAGGTAGCAACCATAGGCTTGTCTCCTTTGCGCAAACAGGCAACAATTATCAGGCAACATGCTAATAGTAATAAGAGGCTTCTTTTCATAAATGCAATCCGGTTAAAATTGTTGAAGCCTTAAAAATAGAAGATTTATCTTGCTTTAGAAATCAAATTGATGAAGCTCAGGCCTGGTTGCTGGTACGCGGACCACGGTTTCCACCCTGCCCTTTTTTCCTTTTAAAATTCCGGCGCTTATCATTTCCTCCACGATGGTTTGATGAAGCTGATTCTCTGAACACCGGCGCTTCACCCAACTCCGCAGGTAGGGTTTTTTCTTCGATATTGCGTCCGATCATTTGTTCGATGCTTTTCAGTTTGCGCGAATCGCGCTCATTAACAAGTGTTATGGCAGTACCGGTTGTTTCAGCGCGGGCTGTTCGGCCTATGCGGTGAATATAATCTTCCGGATCAGAGGGCACGTCGTAATTGATCACCAGATCTATCCCTTCCACATCAATACCCCGCGAAAGGGCATCGGTACCAATGATAACAGGCAGGGTGCGGTTTTTGAAATCGAGTAAGATCTGTTCGCGCTCAGCTTGTTCAAAATCAGAGTGAAAGGCATTGGCCTTAACATGTGCCGACCGCAGTTCGCGGCTCAGTCGTTTAACTTCGTCCTTGGTATTGGCAAAAATAATGGTGCTGGTATAATTTCCCTGACGAAGTAACTGAATCACCAGTTTCGACTTCTGTTCGTTATGTACTTTATAGATCTGCTGGCTGATACCCTGCGCTGGTTGTGAGGTAGCCAGATTGATCTGCTCAGGATCTTTTAAAATCGACCCGGCAAGCTTGCGTATTGGTGCGGGCATGGTCGCCGAAAAAAGCAAAGTTTGCCTTTCCTGCGGTATATCGCGAATAATGCGCATAATGTCGTCCATAAAGCCCATATCGAGCATACGATCGGCTTCATCCAGGATCAAATATTTGATATCATTCAACTTTAACACACCAGAGGTAAGGTGAGCAATAAGTCGACCTGGGGTTGCCACCAGAATATCTACTTTGTTTTGTATACCCCGGCGCTGCTGCTCATACACAATTCCATCGCCTCCACCATAAACAGCAATAGAACTAAGCCCGGTAAAATATGCCAGGCCCTCCACCTGCTGATCTATCTGCTGAGCCAGTTCGCGCGTTGGCGCCAATACCAATGTCGTGGTTCGGTGCTCGCGGTTAGGCATACTGCTGATCTGGTGCAATACCGGCAATAAATAAGATGCAGTTTTACCGGTTCCGGTTTGAGCACAAGCGATCAGGTCTTTTCCCTGTAATACTATCGGGATAGCCAATTCCTGAATCGGCGTTGGGGTGGTGTATCCCATGCTCAGGATACCTTCGGTGAGCTGCTCGTTGAAGTTAAAATCGTGGAATGTCAAATATTTTACAAATAATGGCGAAGATAGGAAAAAAATAGGGGATTAGTTATTGGGGATTGGGCATTTGGGATTGGAGTCGATAGTCCAAAGTCGAAGCGCAAGTTCCTGATGCCGCGCAGCAATTGACCCAATGACGCGCAGCAAATACCAGCGCAGCGAAATAACGCGCAGCAAATGACCCAATGACAGCGAAGCGAAATGACGCGCAGCAAATGACCCAATGACAGCGAAGCGAAATGACGCGCAGCAATTGACCCAATGACAGCGAAGCGAAATGACGCGCAGCAAATGCCCAATGACAGCGAAGCGAAATGACGCACAGCGAAATCACCACTCAAAGGAGTGCACAAAGTCTTGCTCCAATAGCCAGTGATTAAATTTCAATAGATTATTTTCTTTGCCTGAAACGGACATTTGAAATACGATATCCTGGTTTGAGCGCGACACCTTCATTGTATCCAGGCTTATTTTCAAATCTTTCATTTTGTGTCTCAATACCGGCGATTTGTCGTTGCCTTTAAACACGATCCGGTACTCGGTATGCTGAAAGCGGTCATCGAGCCAGATCTGGATAAAATCAAGGATATATAATACAAACAAAGCCATGACCAATGCTGCGCCTGCCAGCACAAATTCGCCCAGGCCAATAAGCATCCCTATAGCCGCTGCAACCCATATGGAAGCAGCCGTGGTGATACCGGAAACAGAACCGTTGTTACGAAAAATTACGCCTGCCCCAAGAAATCCAACGCCGGTGATGACATTGGCTGCAATACGATCGCGGTTATCAACTACTCCAAGCAGGTATGAACATATGGTAAAAACAGTAGCGCCAAAACAAATTAGTGCAAGCGTTCTGAAACCTGCGGGTTTTCCCCTGATCTCCCTTTCGATTCCCAGAATGCTGCCAAAAAGTATCGAAAGAAACATTTTTAGTATCTCGTCGCCATAAAGGTTATGGTTAAGTTGAGCAATAGTTCCTAATGTCATTTCAGAAAAAGACTAATAATTGGTAGGCTAATTTATAAAATTAACCGGCAATATATTTACCCCCAAACGGTATTTTACTGAGGATATAAATAACGCCAAATGAAATAATCAGGCAGACCAAAGCAGTAAGGGGTATGCTGTAATAGGGGTTGCCAAATTTTGAGCTCAAGCCGAAGTCGTCGAGCCGGTTTAGGATCACAGCATGGCACAGGTAAATTCCCAGACTAAGGTTACTGATTAAATCACGCAGCTTTACCAGCCCTAAGGGTAATTTAAATACGGTAACACGGGCCAGTAGGAATATACCTGCAGCATATAATATCGCAAAGGGCCCCAGTGGCTCGTACATCACTGTACTTATGTTCTTAGTATTGTTTGTTATCAGGTAGGTACCGGTAATGATAGCAGTGAGGCATAAAAAATAGAAAATAAGCAGGCCCGATATGGGAGCCCTCCCATTCAGGTCGGCATTAGCCAGGTAATAACCCAAAACGAGGTAGCCTATATAGCCTGAAAAATATTTAACATCTATTTGCGGCCAGTAACTATTCAGCCAGGGTTGACTGAATAAAATGACAATAAACCAAACTAGTAAAAAATACCTAAGCTCTTTTTCACTGGCATTCCTAACAAACTTTCCGATAACAGGAACAACAAGGTACAATCCTACCAACATATAAACATACCAAAGGTGGTAATAAGCGCCATTGCGTAATTGATGTAATACGGAAAGAGCATCCTGCCCAAAATCACCGTAAAATGGAAGCTCCTCATCATACCAGCTGTAAGCTACATAAACCAAACTCCATATCAAAAATGGCCATAACACCCGGGTAAACCTCTTTTTCAGGAAGTCGGCCAAATCGTAATCGCGGCGCAGCAATAAAGCACCGGAGATCATTACAAAAACAGGCACTGCAAAACGCGTAAGCGCATTATATAGATCGGCAGCAAACCAGTCGGCAAGTGACGCGGTCTTAAAATTCATGAGCAATGGCGATGCAGTATGCAGTACGATCACCGAAAACAAAGCGATCACACGCAGGTTGCTAAACCAGGCTATTGGGCCCTGGTTTATAGTAGCCGGTCTTGGAGTCAATGAATTTTGCAGGTTGAAAGTTTTGTTAAAAATAATAAAAGCAAATAAAAAACCCGCCCCCAATAAAGGGAAGCGGGTTACTATTTAAGGGTTAATGGGTGTGCTAATTATTTCTTCAGTTCGCTGATAGCAACTTCAGGCACTAAAACATTGTGAACCTTTTCAACTGTGATACTTTTTGGCAAACTAAAATCAGCCGTAAGTTTGATATCTGTTGATGAAGCACCAACTTTAACTTTGTAGGTACCTGCATCCGCAACCCATGCCGAAGCCGAAGTGTTGAACGATTCCAAGTCTTTTGCTGTCAGCGTAAAACTCAATGTTTGTGATTCTCCAGGAGCGAGTGCTTTTGTTTTACCAAATGCTCTCAATTCTTCGGATGGTTTTTCCAACGTTTTTGTTGGCGCGCTTACATAAAGCTCAACAATTTCGCGACCTGCAACATCACCGGTATTGGTAACGGTTACACTTGCTGTCACCGAGCCATTCAATACTTTCGAACTTAATTTAAGATCGCTGTATTTAAAGCTGGTATAAGACAAACCATATCCAAATGGATATGCTGTTTTTACATCAAAGGTATTATAGTAACGATAGCCAACATAGATACCTTCTTCGTAAGTAACTTCTGATGGACGACCCATCATTGGCGAAGGAGTCTGACCCGCTGGCATTGGCAAGTCTTTGCCAGGGAAGTTTTTAGCTGAAGGCACGTCATTATAAGTTACCGGGAAAGTTGCCGGCAATTTACCCGATGGATTTACTTTTCCACTTAATACATCAGTAATAGCATTACCTGCTTCCAAACCTGGCTGCCATGCCAATAATATAGCATCGGCCTGGTCTCTCCAGCTGGCAATTTCAATTACACCACCAATATTTAATACGATCACTAATTTTTTACCTTTTGCGTGGAAGGCATCAGATATACTCTTGATCTGAGCTTTTTCGGCATTATAAAGGTTAAAATCATTATCAACTTTACGATCAGCGCCTTCACCGGCGTTACGGCCTATGGTGTAAATAGCAACATCGGCATCAGCAGCTTCTTGCGCCAGCAGATCGGCATTGATATCCAATTGCGCTGGTGGAGGAGTTGTCATGAAAATTGACATAGCATTTTTCGGATGCTTTGCAGCTTCTGCAGCCAGGTATGATTCGTAAGCAGCTCTTAATTTAGCATCAACAGTATAACCACCGTTGGTTAATCCCTGAATCAGCGAAATGGTATATGCTTTATTCACGTTACCGCTACCTGTACCACCTGCAATCAGGTCGTAAGAAGTATTGCCAAACAAGGCTACTTTTTTAGCGCTTGTTAGTGGCAGTGCTTTGCCTTCATCCTTCAATAACACCATGCCCTGAGCAGCAGCTGCACGTGATACCTGTGCATTCTTTTTCAGATCAGGCGCGCTTGAATACTTGTATTTTTTGAATTCAGGCGAAATCAGGATAATTCTTAACAGGCGCTCTACGTTGGCATCCAGTTGTTGCTGGCTGATCTTGCCTGCTTTTACGGCCTCAACAATATCTTTAGATTGATTAGGGTTACCTGGCATCAGCAAGTCATTACCTGCATTCATCTGTGCAACGGCATCATGACCACCGAACCAGTCGGTCATTACCAAACCTTTAAAGCCCCATTCGTCTTTTAAAACAGTAGTTAACAGGTCGTGGCGCTCTGAAGTATAAGTGCCATTCAGTTTATTGTATGATGACATGACCGTCCAGGGATGCGATCCTTTGATAGCGATCTCAAATCCTTTAAGGTAGATCTCGCGTAAAGCTCGCTGACTAACTATCGTATTGACACTGTTACGATTGGTTTCCTGGTTATTGGCTACAAAGTGTTTGATCGAAGTACCAACACCCTGTGACTGTATACCATTGATCACAGCAGCAGCTATACGACCAGATACCAGCGGGTCTTCTGAAAAATATTCAAAATTACGTCCGCCCAGTGGATTACGATGAATATTTTCACCAGGTCCCAGTAATACGTCTGCACCATATTCGTGCACTTCATTACCGAATGCTTCACCAACCTGGTGAACTAACGCCGGGTCCCATGAAGATGCCAGTAAAGTACCTACCGGGAACGCAGTAGCGTAGTAAGTTTTTGAGCTATCGCCGTTGCGGATAGGATCGATACGTATACCGGCAGGACCATCGGAAACTGTGATAGAAGGTATACCCAAACGTGTAATGGCATGGGTACGACCAGCAGCTCCGGGAACTTTTTCGGGGATGTTATAGGCATCTTCATCAGATGGAGGCAACTTAAATCCGCCGATATTGATACCTTCCTTCATTTGTTTCGGCGTAGGCTTAGGCATGCCGGGCATTTTGAAGCCCATACCCACTACCAGCTTTGCTTTTTCTTCAAGGGTCATCGCCTTAACCACTTCTTTGATCGGGCTTTTTCCCAATTGCGGTACCGCTGCCTTTTTCTTTTGTTGAGCAGATGCACCTACACAGCACAACAACACAAAGGCTGTCAGTAATGATAAATTTTTCTTCATTTTGGTTTATTTTTTGATTTGAACTGCCCAATTCTCAGACAGTAATATTGGTTAGTTATTGGTTTGACCGACCGCTTAGTGTCAATCTGACACAATGATACAAATTTTTTGTCCACATCCAAATTTTAAACAAAGATTTATTTCCGTGTCAATTGCAGGTAGATTTCCAAAGTCCGAAATAACAACTGTTGTATCAATGTAAAAAATGAGATAGACAGAAACCTGTTAAATACAGACCGGCGCCCGGTCACAGCCGATGAAGGAATTTTACCCGCAATTGATTTTATTTAACTACTTTGCCCGGGCATTGCATTTGAAAAAAATATGACTTATTGCTTAGGAATTAAGGTTAAAGAAGGTTTGGTAGCTATTGCCGATTCATTGATCACATCGGGTACTGACACAACTGTAAAAAAGAAAATATTTGTTGAGCAAAAGGATAATTTTTCCCTTTTTATTATGACGAGTGGCTTGCGGTCGGTTCGTGATAAAGCGATCGTATATTTTCGGGAGGAGCTGGAAACAAATGATTTTGATAAACTCTATAAAGCAGTAAATGCATTCGGCCAGCAGGTAAAACGGGCGGCTGATGAGGATAGAGAAGCACTTGAACGCGCAGGCTTCAAATTCGACCTCAATACGATCATAGGCGGACAGCTTAGAAACGATGAAGAACATAAATTATTCCTGTTATATCCGGAAGGTAACTGGGTTGAACTTGGCCAGGGAGCACCTTATGTGATCATTGGCAATTCGGGCTACGGCAAACCAATTTTAAACCGGACATTAACTGAGGACACCGACCTGCGGCTTGCTTTGAAGACGGGCTTCCTGTCATTTGACTCAACGCGGGTAATTGCAAACAATGTTGGCTACCCTATTGATATTGCACTATACCGCAATGGCACCTACCAGATGGTAGAGCAACATTATGAAGAACGGGATCTGAAGGATATTGCCGACCAATGGGCGCAGGAGCTAAGAAACAGCCTGGAACATATACCGGGTGGCTGGATGGAAGCTGCATTTGACAAATTGCCACCGAAAGAATAATTCAATTTCGCGCCATGAAATTCAGGATATCGACCGAAATGACTTATGAAGTGCGTTCAGCCGGTACGCTGTTATTGAATATCCATGCGCTTAGTACGCCCACACAAAACGTTTTAGAGGAAACCTTTGAGGTTGATCCGGCTATTAATATCGAAGAGATACACTCCGGCAATGGTGAAAACCGCATTGTAAGGCTGGAACTCGGGGAGCCCGGCATTTTTCAGATCAACTACCATGCCCTGGTTGATAATCACTTTCAAATTAAAAACTATAACGCGCTGGAGGAAACTGTTGTAGGCAAAATGGACCCCAGTATCCTGCCATTTCTATATCCAAGCCGCTATTGTCAATCCGATAAACTCTTCAGGCTGGCCAATAACCTTTTTGGGCATATTATCAGTCCCTATGAAAAAGTTGTAACGCTGAGTAACTGGATCAACGAGAACGTTGAATACCAAAGTGGCACAACCGACAACCATACTTCTGCTTTTGATACTGTAACGGAGCAAACCGGCGTTTGCCGCGATTTCGCTCACCTCGGCATAGCGCTTTGCCGTGCATTAACTATACCGGCCCGATATTTTACAGGCTATGCCTATCAACTGGTACCAGCCGATTTCCATGCATGCTTTGAAGCCTATATTGGCGATGAATGGATCCTTTTTGATGCCACCCGCCTGGCACCACTAAACGGCATGATCAAAATAGCATCAGGGCAGGATGCGTCGGATACGGCAATTGCCAATATTTTTGGCGACATATTGTTTACGGCCATGCAGGTTAATTGCGAACTTGAAGATGAAGGCTTTGAACCTTATTATCGCTGGTTTTAGCGATATTGAAGCTCCGAAAAATTAGATTATTCTGTTAATTTCAGATCGTAAATATTTATTGCGTTCAATGACTTATGCAAAAGCGTCATCATAGTATCTGGTGGGGACCCCCGCGTAAATTTTCGCAGGTTTTTGAGGAAAGGAAGATCAGTTGGCTCGAATTGTTTTTCGACCTTGTTTATGCTATTGTTATCGCCAAAACTACCAGGGGACTTGCCATGAATACCTCGGCTCAGGGTATTGCAGACTATGCCTACTTTGTGATCATTATATTTTGGGGCTGGTATAACGGAAGCCAATACCACGACCTTCACGGAACAAGAGGTATTCGAACCCGACTCATTACGCTTTGGCAAATGATGATCGTGGCCGGTCTTGCGGTAACTTTCAATAGCCCTGCGGCGCTGTTTGCAGGCCGTGCTACGGTGGCCATTGCAATCTTACAATTATATATTACCTATTTATGGTGGAGTGTAGGCATTTACGATAAAGATCACCGAAAATACAATCTTCCTTACACTGTATGCTACTCGCTGGCATTCGTATTTATTGTAGCGACACTTTTTGTACCCCAACCTTACAAACGTATCTTCTTCTGGCTTACCCTGGTGTTAAACTATGCGGCTCCTTTTATAGGTTCAATGATTCTGAAACGCAATAATTCGCAGTTTTCACTCTCATCCAGCATGATAGAAAGGCTTGGTCTTTTTACAATAATAGTTTTTGGAGAAGCCATTTTAGGCGTAGTGAATGGGTTGAATATTTTTGAAGTATTTATTCTTAACCAATGGATTTGTTTTGGATTGGGCATACTGATCGTTTTCTCACTTTGGTGGATATTTTTCTCCCTGATTGCCGACCGGCAGGCAAAAACCGGCTTTACCAGAGGAAGTATCGTTGCAATGATCTATATTTTAACACTTGCCAGCCTGGGTGTTATCGGCGCAGCATTCCCCGGTTTGATGAATGACCTGAATGGATCGACCGAATCGGGTATTTCAGTTCCACGTTTGATTTATGGAAGCAGTATCGCACTTTTTATGTTGAGTATAGTTTTGATAAGCCTTTACCTGGTTTACCCAACTGAATACCGAAAAGTTAAATATAAAATACAGCTACTCATTGCAATGACCGCTGGTTTCATTTGGTTGATATCTGCGTTGATAGCACTTCCATTGGCTTGGTACCTGCTGGCTATATTCCTGCTTTTGCTTGTTATCATCGTTATCCTAACGATGGGTTGGTTCAGATTGCAATTGCGTTTACAGGAACTCAAATAAACAAATCGACATTCAAAAAGCACATTTCAATCAACGGAATGAAACGCTTTGGATATTTTGCTTATTTTACGAACAAATAAAAAACTGAGTATGAGCGAAACGCCCCTTATCCAAATTCGTAATCTTTCCAAATTTTATGGCGCAAAACAGGTTCTCAAAAACCTTTCGCTTGACATTTACCCCGGCCAGGTTATCGGTTACATAGGACCGAATGGCGCAGGAAAATCTACCACGGTTAAAATTCTAACAGGTTTAATACCTGATTTTACCGGTGAGGTGATCGTCGACGGGATCAGTATGGCAAAAGATCCTCAGCGTATCAAAAAGCTATTCGGTTATGTGCCTGAAAATGCTGAAATATATGACGTGCTTACTCCCCTGGAATACCTTGATTTTATTGGAAAACTCTATGGGATGGAATCAAATACCCTGGAGGAAAGAGCAACTAAACTATTGGCAGCCTTTGGACTGGCAAACAATGTGAACGACCGGATGGATACCTTCTCAAAAGGCATGAAGCAAAAGGTATTGCTCATTGCCGGTATTATCCATAACCCAAAGATCATTATTCTAGACGAGCCATTGTCGGGTTTGGATGCAAATGCGGTCATCGTGGTCAAAGAATTGATCTTACGTTTGGCTAAAGAAGGTAAAACGATATTTTACTGTTCGCATATGATGGATGTTGTGGAAAAAGTTTCTGACCGCATTATGCTGATCAACAAAGGTGAGGTAATTGCCGATGGTACCTTTGAATCACTGAAACAAAATCATAGCGATACCCTTGAAAGGATATTCTCCAAACTTACCGGCAATGAACATTCTGGCGATGACGCTAGTGCCATCATTAATGCATTGGACTAAGCAGCTATGGACAAAATATACCTTAAATTCATCCAATTGCTGAACCCGGTGCTAAGCCGTACTGGTGTGGATACCGACCAATTATACCAGATTCTCCGTATCAAACTGATCATAGACGAACGCCGTCCCAAAGTCATGTTCGCCCAAAGGCAGAACAACAAAAAAAAGGTTCAATCGCCCTGGTTTGTGAGTTTCATTACAGTTCTGATGGGGATTTTTATCGGGTTGGTGCTTTTTCTGAACAAAATGCCCTATGTGGGGCAAACCATCTATTTCAGTGTCTTTATGGTACTTATGTCTTTAACACTGATATCAGATTTTACCACCGTTTTGATCGACACCAGAGATCAATTCATTATTCTGCCGCGCCCGGTAAATGATAGAACCATTGCGGTTTCGCGTATCCTTCATATCAGCATTTATGTGCTGCGCCTGGCATTATTGCAAGGTTTACCAGGCCTGGTGATGATCGGATTTATAGACGGGCTGGCTGCTGTGCCGGTATTTTTCATACAAATTCTCGAAGTTACGTTTATAAGTATCTTCCTGGTCAATATCGTTTACCTGGTTTTGATGAAATTTGTTAGTCCCCAAAAATTCAAGGATATTATTAATTATATACAAATAGCTTTTTCGATATTAATATTTGGTGCCTATTACCTATTGCCCAAATTGATCAACGTATCGATACTCAAAAATATTAGCATTCTGAGTCATTGGTTTTCCTATATCCTACCCCCGGTATGGATCACAGCCCTTAACGAATTGCTCTTTCACCATGAGCGTGCCAATATGATAACCAGCCTGTTGGCCATCATAGGGCTTGTAGTGCCTCTGTTTGGTCTTTGGCTGGTGGCCAAAGTATTGGCACCGGGCTTCAACCGGCGCTTATCGATAATTGCTACATCAGATGGCTCGGCCGGCACACCCGCCAAGGTTAAAACTGAAGGCAAATCGGGCCTGATGGACAAAATTGCCAACCTGGTTGCAACCGACCCTGTTGAAAACGCAGGTTTCCGCATCACCTGGAAACTGGCTACCCGAAGCAGGGAATTCAAAATGAAAGTATACCCCGCATTTGGTTATATCCCTATTTACTTCCTGTATTTTACATTGAACGGTAAAGGGCAATCGCTGGCAGAACGCTGGGAAAATGTAAAAGCGGGTCATAACTATATCATACTGGCCTACCTGTGTATCTTTTTGCTCATGGCGGCATTGTCAAATGTTGCAATGTCCGACAGGTACAAATCGGCCTGGGTATATTACACAACACCAATAAGCGAACCTGGTAAAATTCTTTCGGGTATGTATAAAGCTATATTGGTTATATTTTTTGTTCCCTACAGCTTGTTTTGGGGCGCCGTTATTGTAGGTATCTGGGGACCAGCAGCCATCAATGATGTTTTGCTCGCCATTCTGGTAGGTATTATTTATGGAATTTTGATGGCTTTATTTATGATCAAGGGACTGCCTTTTTCCAAGCCTGTGATGATCAAACAAAGTGGAGGACGAATTGTAACTACCCTCATGACGATGATTCTTTTAGGCGGCATTGGTGTTGCCCATTATTTTTTGATGAAATGGGAAACTGTCATCTGGATAGCTATTATTCCTTTTTTCCTGATCACCTGGATAATGTTGCACTACTACAAAAAAACCACCTGGGAAAGCTTGGAAATGGCCGAGGATCTGTAATATCGCATCTATCCTATAATTTGCATATTATTGGTATATGGTAATTTGTTACTTCAGTCAGATCAGCGAACAATGGACCGAAGCAAAGCTATCGGAACTATTACACGCGCTGCCCGAATCCTTGCGAATTGAAGCGGGTAGGAAGAAATTCTGGAGCGACCGGCAATTAACTGTTGCAGGTAAATTAATGCTGAAAGAAGTAATTGGATATTTCGGAATGCAGCAGTTGTCACTTCCCGACCTGAAATACACCGAATACCACCGCCCCTATTTCAATGCTGCATTTGATTTCAACATTGCGCATTCCGGAAACTATGTTATTTGCTGTGGTACCGATATTGGCAAAATTGGGGTAGATATAGAAGAGATCAAGCCTATCAGTCTGGACGACTATACCAACCACTTCACAACCAATGAATGGCAAATAATCAGAAGTTCAGGAGACGAAATCACAAGCTTTTTTGAATTCTGGACTCGAAAAGAAGCTATCATCAAAGCAATTGGCACCGGAGTTTACACCCCACTATCTTCAATTGATGTGGCGCAGGACAAAGTGATCTATAATAAAACAACCTACCATATACAAAAACTGCACATTACAGCAGGCTATCAATGCCATTTGGCCAGTACCGAACCAACAGGCGGGATTACATGCTATCAGCACAATTTTTAAAACTTTCAAACTATCTTTGAATTATTACCACAAGAAGTCCGCACAAGATGAATATAGAGCAGAAAGACAAATTCCCATACCTGGCATTGCTGGTAAACATTTTTATACCATTGACCATTGGCATAACAGCATCCCTGTTTACCGAACCCGAAATAAAGGGCTGGTACCTGGCCTTAAATAAACCTACGTTCAATCCGCCAAACTGGCTTTTCGCCCCGGTATGGACAACAATTTATATCCTTATTGGCCTGGCTGCTTTCAGGGTTTGGAGAAATAGAACCGATACTGCTGGTTTTAAAACAACCCTGTGGGTATATGCGATTCAATTAGTACTTAATTTTTCCTGGTCTATCGTTTTCTTTGGGATGCATCAGATACTCGGAGCTTTTTTAGTGATCGTATCGCTCTGGGTTTCCATTGTTTTAAACATGTATTACTTTGGCAAATACAGCAAAATTGCCGCCTGGCTGTTGCTACCCTACCTGCTTTGGGTAAGCTTTGCATCTACGCTAAACCTGGCTATTTACCTGCTTAACCGATGAATTTTTTAAATTTAACTTGTTATTACACTAAATGATGATCAGGAAGTACATACTCACCTTTTTATTTTTTATCAGCTGCTGTAGCTTGGTATTTGCAGACAAGGTGACGATCGATCATTTTACCATCGCAAAAAGCACAAATGCGGATAATGAGTTTGCTGTAAAAGCTACAGATACCGCCGGAAATGTAATAAACGATATAAACGGGCAGTTTGCCTTTTCAGTTAATGGTTTCGAAGAAAATCTGGTATTTAAACAGGGGATCGCGAATGATCATCACCAGATCAGCAACTCGAGTTTTATCTATATCAAGCACGAAAACGAAAACGGCACTCATGCTACTCTATACTATATTTACCGCTCTGGCAGTTTCTTTATCCCGATACATATCAGTTGGATATACCTTATTGCTATACCCATCTTATTGATAGCTATTGGCTATATCTTCAAAAAGCTGATTATTTTGGCGGTGATCATCTTCATAATTTTCGTCTATTTCAACTACCACCACGGCCTCGGCGCAGGCACGTTCTTCGAAAGTATTATTGATGGGCTCAAAGGCTTATTCAACAAAGTATAACCTATCTAAAAAAATACCACTCAATCACTCATTCACTAACTCACTAATTATCAAAACGGCATTCCCACGCCAAAATTCAGCTGCAGGAAGTTAAAGGTATCCGGACCATTAGTTAATTTGTAGGTATTTTTTAAGGTACCCGTGCTAAAAAGTTCATCGAAATGGTTGATCAGCACCCATTGATCCGAGCCACTAAATTCAGGGTCTTTGAATTTCAATGCAGCATCAAGCCTGAACACAAAGAAAGAAAGATCGAAACGGAACCCGGTACCGATGGCTATGGCGGTAGATGGCCAGATATTGTTCAACCTGAACTCCTGGTTGGGGAATTGAGGTTGCTGATGTAAACGCCAAACGTTACCTGCATCAACAAAAAATGCCCCTAACAGCGGTGCACCGAAAAAGTTGTTGGCTATTTTGTACCGGTATTCGGAGTTCATTACAAATTTAACTTCACCAAACTGGTCGAGATATCTAAGGTTGCGCCTGATCGAATTTGCACTGCTTCCACCATATTCGGCCCGATTAAATTGTCCGGGCCCCAGTGTTCGTGGCAACCAGGCACGTATATCATTGGCGCCGCCAACGTAAAAGTTCTTTTCAAAAATCAACTGCGAACTATTGCCATAGGGAATGCCGACGCCGGGGTTTAACCTCAGAATAAACTGCTGGCCGTTACCCAGGTCCCTGTAAAATCTTACATCAGCCTCACCTTTGGCATACTGTGCAAAGGTATATCCAAAAAAAGTACGGGCACCAAGTGTATCGCGGGGAGTATTGAATGCCCTGCTCAATAATGAAAGTGAATTTCCGCCTACATCCAAACTACCCCTGAAATAAATAAAGTCGTGATAGGTGCTTAGCTTACTGGCATTAAGTTGATAAGTATACTGTGAACCCGAAGTAAAAATGGTACGCCCTATCAGGGTTACGTAAGAGTTATAGCCGTTTTTTAATAGGGTTTCCCTGGCAGCCGGATCAATTATACCCTTAGAAAACTCTATATCAACCGGAGTTACGGTATGTACCTTGTTGGCTGTTTCGGTAAAATCATAGGTAATTGAATTAATGAAGCTCTCCCGCTCTACCAGACCTTTTTGAAAAAACAACGAGAAGTTGCTGGAGAAAGTGGTATGAGGAACTCCATATTTTCCGAGGATTGGCAAATTAAAGGGAAACAGAATTTGTGGATAGGTGATACTTGCTCCTATCTTAAACTCCTGGTTTTCAATGGCGCCGCTCACCGTTGAGTTTCGACCATTATCAAACAGCACGCTATAGTTTGTTTTGAGCTGAAAGATGGTCGCCGATTTAAAAAGATTACGGTCGGTAAAGGTATTGCCGATATTGAATCCCTCTCGACCGCCATTGAACAGAAACTCACCCTCAATACGGTCCGACATTTGCTTCAGCGGTATAAGGTCTATCTTCTGATCGAGTCGATTGGTACTGTCGGGCAATTTCTCGTAGACCGGGTTGGGCACATTACGGAAAACGTTTAGCTCCGCAAGGCGCGAAGTGGTCAGGTTTTGCCTGTCGATGTTATAAATATCGCCTTTACGCTGGTATTCGTAGATCGTAATGATCCAGGGTTTAAATTTATGCGAATAGTCTACAAACCTGAATTGCGAGTCAACCTTTAAAGTATCTGTTTTACCCAATTCGCGACCGCTGGTATTTGATACTGTAATGGTTGTATTGTTGATCCGGTAAACAGGGTGTATTGCTTTGCCGGGCGGATTATCGATCGTCATTTTCACATCAACCAAACTTTTGTTCAGTCCCGTGTCAACATCAAACCTGATATATTGTCTGAAAAAATCATAATAGCCATGGCGTTTCATCAACAGGTATAATTCATCACGTTCGGAAGCAAGGCTGTCCGTATCATATCTGCCGCCGGGCCTTATATGGGAAAATGCTGAACGGTTGGCACTGTATAATTCCTTTACTTTGCCATCGGGTATACTATCTCTAAATTCCCTGAATCTGAACATCGGCCCTTCTACCGCCGTAAAGATCAATTCGGCCCTTTTATTTTTTACTTTGATGGAGTCTGTTACGATGGCTTTAACATATCCTTTATTGCGTAGAAATTTTTGGATCTGGTCACGAGAATATTCCACCAGCGAAGTATCAACAATATTTGGTGCTTCACCGATATCTTTTTTCCCGTTTTTACTGAAAAGGTAATATAGCTGCAGGTTAAATCCGTTGTTACGCTGTTGTTCTTTGTCCACGTAGTTCAGTGCTGCTTCGGCAAATTCCTTATCTACCCCAACCAGGGTATTTTTGCGCACAAGTGCCTGATTGTCTTTTAAACCACGGGTTAAACTGCAACCCATAAGTATAAAGACATAGAGAATACTTAATATTGTAAGGCGGTAACCTTTTGAACTATTATATGCTTTCAAAATCTCAAATCAATTCATTAAAGTCATTACAACAAAAAAAGTTTCGCCGTGAACAAGGTTTTTTTTTGGTTGAAGGTCATAAATCGATCATCGAATTTGCCAATTCGCCCTATCAAATAGAAACTGTTTATCATACTCCCGCATTCGATTCAAAAGTGCTGAATTTATCGCAGAAAATAAACTTGTGTGAAATTTCTGTTAACGATTTGGAAAAGATCAGCAGCCTGAAAACTCCACAGGAAGTTATAGCCAGAATAAAAATACCCGATTGGCCGCTTCTAACGCCTGCAGAACTTCAGGGGCAATTTTCACTGGTGCTTGACGGGGTGCAGGATCCGGGCAATCTGGGTACTATTATTCGTATAGCCGACTGGTTCGGGATCGGCAATATTATTTGTTCGGAGGATACGGTTGATACGTACAATCCGAAAGTTGTACAAGCCAGTATGGGTTCATTGGCCCGGGTGAAGGTACAGCAGGTAAATTTGTCCGAATATTTACCCCAAATTAAACTGCCGATTTTCGGCGCATTACTAAATGGCAGTAATATTTATGATACCGATTTTGGCCGCGAAGGTCTGATCGTTATGGGTAATGAAGGCAATGGTATACGGCCGGAAATAGAAAAACTGGTGGGTCAGTCGGTTACCATTCCGAGGCTGGGAAAAGCAGAATCGCTCAATGTTAGTATTGCAACCGCCCTGTTTTGCGCTGAGATCACCCGAAATACAAAAAAATAAATTGGTAGGCCACAAATAATTACTATTTTTGCACTCCTTAAAAATAGGGTCGGATGGCCGAGTGGCTAGGCAGAGGTCTGCAAAACCTCCTACAGCGGTTCGAATCCGCTTCCGACCTCAGGGTTAAAAAAATTAAAAATTAAAGCATCATGGGCGTTACTCGTTTAAAAAGAAAAGACAGAAGAAATAAAACTTTTTCGCGTTTAGAAGTACAAGGTCTTAAGCTCGCTACCAACATTGAGTTAGGCAGCCGTTCACAAGAGCCAAAAAATAGCCAGTTAGACAAAAACAACGCGGCTATCGCTAAAGCTTTGGGTAAATAATTCCTGTAAGGGATTTTTGACCGATTTTATCGAAAAAATATTTAATCCTGTTTTGCAAATGCAGACAGGATTTTTTTGTTGATGCGACCAATTAGTCCCGGTCCCTCATAGATAAAGCCGGTGTAAAGTTGTACCAGTGATGCCCCGGCATTGATTTTGTCCAGAGCATCTTCAGCCGAATGGATTCCCCCTACACCAATGATCGGAAATGCACCTTTTGATCTTTGCGAAATATAGCTAATAACGGCTGTTGACGATTGCGTCAATGGCTTACCACTTAAACCTCCGGTTTCATCCGTATATTTTGCCGATCGCAATCCTTCTCTTACTATCGTAGTATTGGTAGCTATCAATCCCGCAATTTTAGTTTCCAGCACGATCTCAACGATATCATCCAGTTGCTCATGTGTCAGATCAGGTGCGATTTTCAGCAATATGGGCCTGCTGATCCCATTTTTTAAATTGCGTTGCTGCAAAGTATTCAGGATATGCATCAAGGGCTCTTTTTCCTGTAAAGCGCGCAATCCCGGCGTGTTGGGCGAACTTACGTTAACCACAAAGTAATCTACCACATCAAAAAGCCGGTCGAAACATTTGATATAGTCGTTTACGGCTTCTTCATTAGGCGTCACTTTATTTTTGCCGATGTTGCCACCAATGATCAAACCTTTCTGCCATGCCCTGGCATTTTTACGATAGGCAGCAATATTTTCGGCAACCGCATCCATGCCTTTGTTATTAAAGCCCATTCGGTTGATTAGCGCCTGGTCGGCCGGCAAACGGAACATGCGTGGCTTGATATTACCTGGTTGAGGCAAAGGAGTAACCGTACCCACTTCAATAAAGCCAAAACCCAGATCGGCCATTTCGCTGATCACCTCAGCATTTTTGTCAAAACCGGCAGCTAAACCAACGGGGTTTTTAAACTTCAAACCAAAAACTTCTTTTTCCAGTCGGGCATCGCGAAAATCCCATAATGTCCGACTAAGCATCGACCCACCCGGAAACCGATTAAAACGTTGCAGATTGCGGGTAACAAAATAATGTACAATTTCGGGGTCGAACTGGAAAAGTAGTGGTTTGAGCAGTTGGTACATGGCGCGAATTTAGGTTTTTTTGGCTTATTGTTCATGGATGATAGTTAAATGATCAAGCGCAATATCTACCCCAAATCCTCTTTCGCACTCCCGGACTTATGCGGACTTCCGGACTAAAAACGGTATCTTTGCGCCCAAATGATCGCTATAAATAATCTTACGTTCGAGATCGGTGCACGGGCGCTATATGATGAAGCCAACTGGCATATTAAACCGGGAGAAAAAATTGGCCTGATCGGGGCCAATGGAACCGGTAAAACAACCCTGCTTAAAATGATTGTGGGTGAGTATACTCCTACATCAGGTACTATATCAAAGGCTAAGGACCTGACCATGGGTTACCTTAACCAGGACCTGCTCTCCTACTCGTCAGAAAAAAACATCCTGCACGTAGCTATGGAGGCTTTTGAACGCCAGAACCAGTTACATGATGAGATAGAAATATTGCTGAAAAAACTGGAGACCGAATATACTGACGACCTGTTGCATAAACTAAGCGATAAACAGCATGAATTTGAAGTGCTGGATGGTTATAATATTGAATATAAAGCCCACGAAATTTTAGCCGGACTTGGTTTTTCTGAGGCAGATACCCATCGCAAACTCAGTGAGTTTTCGGGTGGCTGGCGTATGCGTGTAATGCTGGCGAAAATATTGCTACAGGCTCCTGATATCCTTTTACTGGATGAGCCTACCAACCACCTCGACTTACCATCGATCCAATGGCTGGAAGAATATTTGAGGGCTTTTGATGGTGCAGTAGTGATTGTTTCCCACGACCGTTGGTTCCTCGACCGTGTGATCAACCGCACCGTGGAATCAAGAAAAGGCAAATTGAATGTTTACTCCGGTAACTATACTTTCTATCTGGAAGAAAAATCGCAGCGCGAAGAAATTCAACGTGGTGAGTTTAAGAACCAGCAAGCCAAGATCAAACAGGAAGAACGCCTGATCGAACGTTTCAGGGCCAAAGCATCCAAAGCAAAAATGGCGCAATCGCGTATCAAAGCACTGGATAAACTGGAGCGGGTTGACGATGTGGATGACGATAACCCAACCGTAAATTTCAAATTCCGATTCTCGAAACAATCAGGCAGGCACGTAGTGACCATTGAAGATCTGGCCAAGAGCTATCCTGGTTTGGATATATTAAGCCATGCTAACGCGCTCATTGAAAAAGGCGATAAAATTGCTCTGATCGGTGCCAACGGTCGCGGTAAATCAACTTTATTGCGACTTATTGCCGGTACAGATACCAATTTTACAGGCAAATGTGAAACGGGCTACAACGTTACCAAAACCTTTTTTGCACAGCACCAATTAGAGTCATTGCATCTTGAAAATGAAATATTAGCTGAATTGCAAGCATTTGCGCCAAAACATAACGAGACTGAACTGAGGTCGATCCTTGGTTCCTTCCTGTTTACGGGTGATGACGTTTTCAAAAAGATTCGGGTATTGTCGGGTGGTGAAAAGTCGCGCGTGGCCCTGGCCAAAGCGCTTACTGCCGACGCTAATTTCCTGATTCTGGATGAGCCTACTAATCACCTGGATATACAATCGGTAAATATCCTGATACAGGCATTACAGCAATTTGAAGGCACACTGATCGTTGTTTCGCACGACAGGTATTTCCTAGACAATATCGCCAATAAGATATGGTTCATTGAAAACCAGGAGATCAAAGAATACCCGGGCACCTACCAGGAATATGAGGTATGGAATGCTAAACGCAAAATTCAATTAAAGGAAGCACCGGTTCCGGTAGCTGAAAAGCCAAAACAGCAAAAAGAAGCTCCACCAAGCGATGAAAAAGCCAAACAATTGAAGAAATTGAACCAGGACCTTTCGAAAATGGAAGAAGGAATAAACGACCTGGAGAAAACAGTTAAACAATTGGAGGCACAGCTTGCGGATGATAAACTTTATAGTGATTCGGTTAACGCCAATAAAGTGAGTGATGCTTATCAATTGAAAAAGCTGGAGTTGAACGAATTACAGGCCAAATGGGAAGAGCTTGCCGGGCAAATAATGGAACTGGAAGCGTAAAACAGAAACCATGTTATTGGCAACAGCAATCTGGCAGAAATCACCGATCGGAAACAAAAATTTCGAAACCCGATTTCGCAGGGGATGCAAAACTGCTTTTTTTCATGCTGCTGCGGCTTTGTTGTTACTGCTAACTTGCAGTAATGCATATGCCCAGTCGCCAACCTATTCCGACCAGACATTTTTACCCGAAATTAAAAGCGTTGAGTTTTATAATAGCAAAAAAGAGCAATCCTTTCCGCTTATCGAACTTAATTCGGGCCAGCAACTACTGCTGTCATTTGATGACCTGCGTGGCGGAACCCGTAATTTTTACTATACGGTAGAGCATTGCGATGAGAACTGGAACCCTACGAACCTATCTCAGGCCGAGTACCTGCAAGGTTTTACCGAGGACCAGATCAGAAACTACAATTATTCGACATCAACCACTCAAAAATTTACCCATTACGAACTCAGCTACCCGAACGAAAATTTATCGGCGCCGAAAATATCGGGAAACTATATTTTTAAAGTTTTTGAAGATGGGGATAAAGCCAAGCTTGTGCTCACCCGACGTTTTTATGTACTAGGTTCTAAGCTTTCCGTACTTGCCGATATAGTCCCTTCAAATGATAACGCTCTAAGGCAAAGCAACCAAAAAATCAATCTGCAACTTGACTATGGTGCGCTAAGGGTTCAAAATCCGAACGACGATATTAAGGTGCTTGTTATGCAAAATCGCCGGGATGAAACGGCTATGTTGAGTACACAGCCGGCAAGTATCCAGGGAACACGCATGGTTTATAACGATATTGCTACGAATGATTTTCAGGGGCTAAATGAGTTCAGGCACTTTGACACACGATCATTAAAACTTAACTCAGACAGGATCAGTCATATTTATCGTGATACTGCCAATACGGTCATACTGCTCATAGACCCAACCCAAAACCAGCCAAATTACAGTCTGTATTATGACAATGACGGTAAATTTTTTCCGGGCAACCAGGATGGCAGTGATCCGCGTATCGATGCCGATTATGCGCACATTTATTTTACGCTGGCAAGTAATCATGCCGAAAATGAGGGGTCGGCCTATATTGTAGGTTTGTTTAACAATTTCCGCCTGGATAATAGCAATAAACTTTACTTTGATTCGGCCGACAGGCTTTACCATATCCAGCTTTTTTTGAAACAGGGTGTATATGATTATGAATATGTTTGGTTGCCGAAGGGAGCTGATAAACCTGATAATGCGGCTTTTGGAGGATCACATTACGAAACGGAAAATGAATACCAGGTTTTAGTTTATTACCATCCTGCAGGAGCAAGGTGGACCGAGCTGGTAGCTTACCGGGCTTTAAACACAAGCACAAAAAGGTGAGGATTTGCCTATATTTACATCAAAATGCCACTTATGACCACAAGGACGCCGAAAGAATCACATACTATCATGAATGAATTGGTATTGCCCAACGATACTAATACGCTGAATAACCTGATGGGCGGTCGCTTATTACATTGGATGGACATTGCGGCAGCAATTTCGGCTCAGAAGCATTGCAACCGGATCGTCGTAACAGCATCAGTTGATAATGTTTCGTTCAAACATTCCATCAAACTTGGCGATGTGGTTACGATAGAAGCTAAAGTAACAAGGGCATTCAATACGTCGGTTGAAGTTAGGTTAGACGTTTGGGCGCAAAATATCCCTTCAGGTTCAAAAATAAAGAGCAATGAGGCCTATTATACCTTTGTCGCTGTTGACCAGAGTGGCCGCACCATACCAGTACCATCATTGCACCCCGAGACAGAAGAAGACGAGATATTATACGCGGGTGCTTTACGCCGCCGGCAATTGCGTTTAATTTTAGGCGGTAAAATGAAGCCCGATGACGCTACAGAACTGAAGGCATTGTTTTTTACAGACGGCAAAGCGCATTAAGACCCCATTTCCAGCACTTTATCAAACTCCTCTTTTTTGATAGCAGCTACCGAAAGGCGGCTAAGCCTTACCAGTTGAATATCTTGTAAAGAAGGCTCGGCTTTGATCTGAGCCAGACTTACGGGCTTTTTAAGCGCTTCAACGGGTGCAAGTTCTACAACAACCCAATTGGTATCGTCGGTAGTTGGATCCTGGTACGATTCTTTAACCACTTTGGCAATGCCAACTATATCCTTCCCTTCATTACTATGGTAATAAAGTACCAGGTCGCCCACGCTCATCGCCCTTAGATTGTTGCGGGCCGCATAGTTGCGAACTCCATCCCACACGGCAAGCCCATCATTTGTAAACTGCGTCCAACTATACTTTTCAGGTTCTGATTTTACGAGCCAATAATTCATAATGCCATTAATTGAATAGCCGTAAAGGTGTGAAAAATGCCCGAAAAGGGAAAGATGTTTTAGTGGTTTATTGTAGTTTAATTAGTTTTAGTGAGTGCATCCTTTTCTTCACTGATAAGACTTTTTGGATCGCGGTTGAACCAGAAGATACTGGCAGTTTTCATGTACTCAACCTGCTTCTTTGGCTTTTTAAAAGTATACAACCACCACAAGCCGCATTTAAGACAAAAATTATAAAAGAATATCGGTAAAATGATGCCTGAGCTCCACACAAGCAGCACCAATACGGGCACATAGTAAATATGCAGAAAATTCATGCAGAGTATCCGAACGAAAGACATGGTAACTATCTGCATACAATAAATAAATAATGAATGATAGCCAACAATACGAAAGAAAGTAAATGCCTTATATTTTTGCAATAAAAACGAAAAACTCAGCGAAGCTGCGCAACCTACCAGCGCTTCTACCATAAACCAGAATGGCTGATTATATTCTGTAAATTGTATCCCATATTTAGTGGGTTGAAGGTTGGCTTTAGTAAAATGATATTGGATGATTAAGAACAGCACAACCAACGGAACGAATATTTTCCAGGAAGTGAAACGCTGAATATTACCCTCGCCCAGCATGATATCTGATACCAGGTCGCCAAGAGCGAAGAAGAAATAATACTCGCATATATCGTTCAGGAAACCAAAATCGTGCCCGTAAACTTTGATCCAGGCATTAACAGAAAATAGTGCCAGGCCGATCATGATCTGCGCAAAGGCAGGTAATTTAAGCTTCGATTTTAGCAATGCATAAATACTGCCGATAAAAAACAAGGCATTAAGGTACCAGAATGGCCCATTTTGCCGGGGGTCTGTTATCAGGTATAAATAATACCAGGGAGTGGTAACGTTATTGGTGTATTTTGCAGCCAGGAGCTGAACGGTCACCTGTATAGATCCCCAAATAAAAAGCGGATATAAAATATTATTGACCCTATCGCTCAAATAACCCGAATAGCTTTTTTTTGCAAGACTTCGCCCTACAAGTAAACCCGAAACGATAAAAAAAAGCGGCATCCTAAAGCCGTACATAAAGGTATTAAAATAGTTGATGAACGGGTATTTATCAAGCGGCAAACCATGACCATTGAGTGTAAGAAAACAATGCCCAAAACCAACAAGAATAATACTGATACCTTTATCGTAGTCGATCCAGAGCCAGCGTTTTTCGTTTAATATGTAGCGGGAATTAAAAGGATCCATGAATCGAATTTAGTGTTGCGTTGTAAAGTTTTTTTGCGCCTCTCAAATGCAATATTCAAGTGGTTTTGTCAAGTCAGATTTTAAACGTACCCGAATTACATAATGTTCGGGCTTTATTTAAATGAAACTATTTACTTGCTCAAATTGACGGATTTGTGCAAAAATGTATTTTTTTTTAAATCCTTTTTGTAATTTAGATTAAACCCCGGGTAAAAACCAATCACAACTTTGCCTTTTGTTTAAAACTTTACTTTTTATTTAATTTTTATTAATTTTAAATGCTAAAATAACTCACTTTAAACCTTAATAAAATGACTATCCATAGCCTTTTCAGTGTTGGTACATTATACCAGAATATTGCTTTTTATGCATTGATATTTGTGCTGGCAGGGTTAAATATCGAATTACTGCGTCATAATGCAAAAGAAGTTCATAGCAAGCACACAGCCTAGCTTTGGTTGCTCAATGCATTATTTTAAACATCAACTCTTTCATTAATTCGCCCGGTCCGGCGTTAGAATCAACGCCTTTGCTTTTCAAATCATACTCGCGAAGCAAGCCTATGATCTGCATAGTTTTCCCATAATTGTAAGATCGGCCGGCCAGTTCAAAATCTTTAATAAAAAAGGGATTAACTCCCAATTCGCGGGCAAGGCTTTGTTGCGACTTATCCTTTGCATAATGATATTGCAGCACCCTGCTGAAAAAAGTATTAAGATTGCCCAGCACCATTACCAAAGGGTTGGCTTTTGGATTGGCCTCAAAATAATTTATTATCTGGTTTACTTTGAAAGGGTCTTTCCTGCTTAAAGCAGCCTGAAGTTCAAATACGTTGTATTCGCGACTGATACCAATATTATCCTGAACATGTTTTAGGGTGATCAATTGTCCGGCGCTAACGTTGAGCACCAGTTTATCAAGCTCATTGGCAATTTTTGAAAGGTCATTTCCCAGATATTCTGCCATCATAGCTGAAGCCTGCTGCTCAATTTTATAACCTTTCGCACCAGCATAATCCTCTATCCACCCCGGAATTTTATTGTCGTAAAGCGAAGTTGATTCAAAGATCAATCCATTTTTATCAATAGCCTTGTAGGTTTTCTTTCGCTTATCAAACTTTCCATATTTGTAGCAAAAGATAAGCACGGTACTTTTTAAAGGATTCTCCAGATAACTTAACAAGGGGTCTATCCCTTTTTTGTCATCGTCTTCTTTACCCCATTTCAGGTCCTGAGCTTCCTTTACCAAAATAAGCTGGTAATCGGACATCATGGGATAACGTTTGGCAGCATTCAATACCGTCATCATATCAGTATCCTTGCCGTAGAGTACCGTTTGATTAAAACCCTTTTCCGCATCGGATAAAAATTGATGCTCGGCAAAATCACTTACTTCATCTATAAAATATGGCTCTTCTCCATGTAAAAGATACAGGGGTTTCACCCTGCGGTTTTTGATATCTTTTATTATTTCGTTAGCTGTCATACCCTGAACCAAAAGTAGCGATTTGATGGTAATATCGGTTAATAAGTTGGGTAGTTGATTATGTTTTCAGGGCAGCGATTTCAAGCGCAGGCTCATTCGGGCTTTCCTCATGGCAACAGCTAACGGTACGCGGAATTCCGGACTAAATAAATTAAATTTACCCCATGTTGCAGCCGCTCAATTTGCCGCCTTACCCCTTTAAGATCACCGACCAGGATGGCACACTGACTTTATTTGATGAGCTCAGGAAAAAAACCATCATTATTACCCCCGAGGAATGGGTTCGACAGCATTTTGTACAGTATTTGATCAATCAGAAAGAATACCCACGGTCATTGATCAAGCTTGAGGGCGGGTTGAAACTGCATGGCAGAGCCCGCCGAACTGATATTGTAGTGTTTAACAATAGTGGGGAGCGTATTTTAATCATTGAATGTAAAGCTCCTTCAATAAAGATCAGTCAGAAGACCTTTGATCAGGTAGCCCGTTATAATATGGTGCATCGGGTATCTTTACTTGCCGTGAGTAACGGGTTGGAACATTATTATTGCCGCATCAGTTTCAATGATCAACAATACCATTTTATACAGGATCTACCTTCCTACAATGAGCTATAAGATCAATCGAGTATTTCTACCAGGTTTTGCATTTTTTCTTTGAGCTCGTCGGGTTTAAATGGTTTCGAGACATAATCGTTCATCCCCGAATTAAAAACGCGTTCCTTGATATCATATAAGGCCGATGCTGTCAAAGCGATGATCGGTATATTGGCTTTTTTAGGATCGCGCATCTTTCTGATCTCCATAGCAGCGTCAAATCCGTTAAGTATAGGCATTTGAAGATCCATCAGTATGATATCAAAATTGCCATATTGTACCATTTCTATGGCCCGCTCGCCATTTTCTGCTATAGTAGGTGTAATGCCCCATTTAGAAAAAAGCTTTTTCATCAGCATCACATTCACCATATTATCTTCAGCTATCAGCACCCGCAAATTGCTCAACGAATCTACAGCAGAGGGCACATGAGAAAGGGTGGTTTTCTGCGGAACCGGCGCTGACTCTGTCGACACCGGGAACTCCATGGTAAATGCAAACTCTGAACCCTCTCCCGGCTGTGTATTAACATCCATGTGCAGGTTTTGAAGTTCAAGCAATCGTTTTACAATGGCAAGGCCCAGGCCCGTGCCTCCATATTGCCTGGTTGTAGTTATAGATTCCTGAGTAAAGGGTTCGAAGATCATGGCCAGGTTTTCTTTTTCGATACCTATGCCGGTGTCTTTGATGGAAAACCGCACATTGACAATATTATGCCTATCCTCCAATACCGAAACATTTACCCAAACTGTACCCGACGGTGTAAACTTAATAGCGTTGCTTATCAGGTTAAATACGATCTGGCTTAAGCGCGTAGGGTCGCCAATAACAACTTTATTGCGCAAGGTTGGATCGATGTAAACTTTGAAGGATAAGTCTTTTTCCTCTGCCTTCAATTTTTGCCCACCACATACGTTTTGCATCAGGTCGGGCAGGTTGAATTTGATATTTTCAAACACCACCTTTCCGGCTTCTATCTTATTAAAATCGAGCACATCGTTTACCAATGCCAGCAGGTTGTTTGCCGAAAATTTCAGGATATCGAGGTTATCTTTCTGGTCGGGACGGGGATTACCCATCATCAGCAGATTGGTCATGCCGATAACTGCATTCAGTGGAGTACGTATCTCATGTGACATGATCGACAGAAATTCTGATTTGGCCTGCGCCGATTTTTCCGACTTTTCGATCACTTTTTCCAATTCCAGATTCAGATTACCACGCTCCTCGGCCGTAGCCCTTATCTGGCGTATACTTCGAATAAAGGCCGTATAAAAGTGCCCGTTCATAAATATGATCAGGATAAAATTGGCACAACCTGCAATGATAATTGTCGACTGGTCAAGCACCAATGGCTTGATACCGATCACATAATTATTGTCGTATTCAAGTAATTGAAACAGTAATACAGGAATGAGATTTACCAGCGAATAGAACATGCCACTCACCTGCCCCAACATATAAAAACTGAAGATGATGATCAGCAGCATTATCTGTGCAGTGATAATATCTACTTTCTGTATAGTAATAAATACGCTGCAGAGGTTTACCATGGTGGCTAATACCAGCAGGATATGCGATATAATGGCCCAGCGCGGCCTGAACGTAAAATACTTTAAAAGTATGACCAGGCTAAGCAGCAGGATTGAACTTGTAAAGGCGAGTATATATTGGTGATCGAGGTAGATATTGACCACCAGAGCTGCAACAGCTATAATTGCCAGCCAAAGTCCGTAATACAATAAACGGATGCGGGCCTGATCAAGGATGCTTTGTTCCCTTGTTAATATCTTATTGACGGAAAAATTAAAAAAGCCTACGTCTTTATTCATTACAGGCGCGTTAGCGTGGTATATTAACAATAACTAAAAATACATTGCCGGGACCAATTGACCAAGCATTAATATTTTTTTAACAGCACCCATTAGTAAGCAATTAGCCTGCCAAGCCGGCAAGGCTATCAACGGTAATTTTCAATTTTGCCTCTGCATCAGCTTTTTTCTTTAACTCATTTTCAATGATCTCGGGTTTTGCGTTTTGCATAAACCGCTCATTAGATAATTTAGCGTCTACCGATTTGAGAAAGCCAAGCAAGTATTCCTGCTCTTTCAGTAAACGTTCCTTTTCAGCTTCTGCATCAATTTTAAGCGCCAGGGGAATATAAAACTCGTCTTTTGATACCCTGAATGCTACAGCATCAGCTATTTTATCAGTTGCAAATGAAAATTCTCCTATGTTAGCCAGCTTGCTGATGATATTTTTAAACCGGGCATAATCTGCACCTGAGTTTGACTTGACCGAAAGCTGGAGGGTTTCTTTGGGTGATATCTGCTTACTTTGCCTTATCTCGCGAATTTTGGTAACGAGCTCTTTTACCAACTCTGTTTCGTTCAAAACGTGGGTATCTATTTGCCCGATATCCGGTATTTTTGCAACAATACAGCAATCTGTCAAAGCACGCTTTTTGAATATCTCTTCATCATGCCACAGTTCTTCGGTAATAAAGGGCATAAAAGGATGAAGTATCTTCAATATATCTTCAAAAAATGAGATCGTCTTGTCATAGGTTAGCCTGTCGATGGGCTGTTCGTAAGCCGGTTTGATCATTTCCAGATACCAGGCACAAAAGTCGTCCCAAACCAATTTGTAAGTAGACATTAATGCGTCCGAAAGTCGATATTGGGCAAAATAACTGTCAATCTCGGTCAAAGCCTGATTAAAGCGACTTTCGAACCATGCGATAGCAACATTATTTTCGCTGACCAGTGTTTCATCTACCTTCCATCCTTTTACTAACCTGAATGCGTTCCAAACTTTATTGGCAAAGTTCCGACCCTGTTCGCAGTGTTTTTCGTCGAACATCAAATCATTGCCGGCAGGCGAAGAAAACAGCATGCCAATACGAACACCATCGGCACCATATTTTTCTATCAGCTCGAGCGGATCGGGTGAGTTACCGAGCGATTTTGACATCTTACGGCCCAGCTTGTCCCGAACGATACCAGTAAGGTAAACATTGCTGAAAGGTATTTGTCCCCTGAATTCGTGCCCAGCCATGATCATCCGTGCTACCCAGAAAAACAAGATCTCGGGCGCGGTTACCAGGTCGTTGGTTGGGTAGTAATAATTGATATCATCGTTATTAGGGTCTTTAAAGCCATCAAATACCGAGATGGGCCATAACCAGGAGGAAAACCAGGTGTCAACTACGTCTTCTTCCTGTACCAGATTCCCGTACTCGTGATTCGCCGCCCTGAATTGTTGTTCTGCTTCTTCCCTTGTTTTTGCTACAACCCACTGGCCTTTTACATTGTACCAGGCTGGTATGCGCTGCCCCCACCATAACTGCCTGCTGATACACCAATCCTTCACATTTTCCATCCAGTGACGGTAGGTATTGACAAACTTTTCAGGGATAAGCTTGATATCACCTTTCAGGACATAATCAAGCGCAGGTTTTGCCATCTCGTCCATTTTACAAAACCATTGCAGCGACAATTTGGGTTCGATAACTGCGTCTGTCCTTTCTGAAAAACCGATCTGCGATTTATAATCTTCTATCTTCTCTATCGCACCTGCATCTTCCAGTAAAGGAATAATTTTCTTACGTGCAACGAAACGATCCTCCCCTAACAATATCTGAGCTTTTTCATTGAGTTTGCCATCGTCATTTAAAATATCAACAACAGGCAAATGATGTTTTAAGCCAAGTTCGTAGTCGTTCAAATCATGAGCTGGTGTCACCTTCAAACAACCGGTACCAAATTCCATATCCACATATTCATCCAGGATGATCGGTATCTCTTTATTGATCAATGGCACAAACGCCTTCTTACCATGCAGATGTTTAAACCGTTCGTCGTTCGGGTTGATACAAATAGCTGTATCCGCCATAATAGTTTCGGGACGGGTTGTTGCGATAATAAGATAGTCTGAAGTCTCGAGTCTTGAGTCCGGAGCCATTTTGTTTTGACTTAGGGCTAAAGACTCAGGACTCAGGACTTGATAGCGTATATAATAAAGCTTCTGATTAACTTCTTTCCTGATCACCTCCTCATCCGAAACCGCGGTTTTACCCTGCGGATCCCAGTTTACCATGCGCACACCGCGATAGATCCAGCCTTTTTTATACAGATGAATAAAAGTATCAATAACCGCCTCTGATAAGTCATCGTCCATCGTAAACCGAGTACGATCCCAGTCGCAGGAAGCACCTAGTTTCTTCAATTGTTCCAGGATGATTCCACCATATTTCTGGCGCCACTCCCAGGCGTATTCCATGAATTTTTCGCGACCGATCTCGTTTTTATTGATGCCTCGTTCTTTAAGCATAGCTACAACTTTAGCTTCGGTAGCTATACTGGCGTGGTCGGTGCCTGGTACCCAGCAGGCATTCTTACCTTTCATTCGGGCACGGCGTATTAGCACATCCTGTATGGTGTTATTGAGCATATGACCCATATGCAAAACGCCGGTCACGTTTGGCGGTGGAATCACGATCGTATAAGGCTCACGTTCATCGGGCACCGATCTGAAAAAACCGTGCTCCATCCAATAACTATACCATTTATCCTCTGCTTCTTTAGGCTGATACTTTGTAGAAATACTCATGACGGGCAAAAATAATGTTTTAAGATCATAATTTGGGCATTTGCTTCGCGGCATTTGGCATTGTGCATTGGCAAAAGATAAAGGACAAAAGACAAATGACCAATGACAGCGCAGCGAAATGACGCGCAGCAAATGACAGCGCAGCGAAATGACGCGCAGCAAATGACAGCCCAGCGAAATGACAGCGCAGCAAATGACAGCGCAGCGAAATGACAGCGCAGCGAAATGACCAGGGAGTATCAAATTCTTGTTACATTCCCTACTTTCAAGGCTAATTTGCTAATTTCAACTTTTCTCAAAAAATTAATATGAAACTAAGATTTTCACACTTTCTACTCGGCGGAGCAGTGGTAGTTACGGCTGCAGCTTTTGCACCGGATGGTGGCAAAAAGGCATCCGTTGGCCCACCAGGTAAATTTATTGATTCGGCTAATTTCGACTTTTCTATCAAGCCGGGAGACGACTTTTTCGACTACGCCAATGGCGCATGGATCAAAGGAAATGCTATTCCGGCAAAAGAAACACGCTGGGGTAGCTTTAATATCCTGCACCAGGAAAATACCGACAAATTATTAAGCCTGTTGGCCGAAGTGAGCAAAACAGCGGGTCAACCCAAAGGCAGTTTGAAGCAACGCGTTGGCGATTTATACGCTAGCGGTTTGGATAGCCTTGCGATAGAAAAAAGAGGATATGAGCCTATCAGAGCTGACCTTGGCCGTATTGATAACATAGCTGACCTGAACGGTGTAGTGAACGAATTGATCCTGCAAAGGGTAAATGGTGATGCTAGCCCGCTATTTGGTTCTGGTGTTGGCGCCGACTCAAAACACCCGAAAGTGAACATTGTGGATTTCAGGCAGGGTGGCACAAGTTTGCCCGACCGCGATTATTACCTGAAGGACAACGAACGAAATAAAAAGATACTGGAAGCTTACAAAAAATACATCGTCACCTTATTTACGCTTACTGGTACAAAGGAGGAAGATGCCGCTAAAAATGCAGGAACCATTATCACAATTGAGACCGCACTGGCAAAAGCGCAATTAAGCCGTGTTGAATTACGCGATCCAAACCGAAGCTACAACAAATATGCTGTCGCTGATTTTGATAAACTAACCCCACATTTAAACTGGACGCAACTATTGCCTCAGATGAAATTAAATGGGGTTGATACCGTTAATGTGTCACAACCCGATTTTTTTAAAACTGCAGATGCACTATTGCTGGCTACTCCGGTTACAGACTGGAAGACCTATTTAAAATGGAATATGTTGAAAGGTTCGGCTTCGGCATTGAGTTCGCCGTTTGTAAAAGCTAACTTTCAATTCAGCAGTGCTTTAAGCGGACAGAAAGTGCAAACACCCCGCAATGAGCGTACCGCTAACCTTGTCGACGGCAGCATAGGGGAATTACTCGGTCAGTTATACGTTGAAAAATACTTTACGCCAGCGGCCAAGCAGTATATGGTGACATTGGTGAATAACCTGAAGTCTGTGCTGGGCGATCGTATCAAACGATTGGAATGGATGAGTGATGTTACCAAGCAAAAAGCATTGGCTAAACTAAACGCCTTTACTGTAAAGATTGGCTATCCCGACCAATGGCAAAATTATGCAGGGCTGGTCATTGAACGCAATGATTATTATGGCAATTTGAAGCGCATTTCAAAATGGCGTTACAATTACAATGTAGGTCAACTGGGCAAACCTGTTGACAAAAAACGTTGGGGAATGACTCCACCAACCGTAAATGCATACTACAACCCAAGCAATAACGAGATCGTATTCCCGGCAGGTATATTGCAGTTCCCATTCTTCGATTTTAAAGCTGATGATGCCGTAAATTACGGTGGTATCGGCGCTGTTATCGGACACGAGATGACCCATGGTTTTGACGATCAGGGTCGCCAGTATGATGCTGATGGCACGCTGCGCGACTGGTGGATCAAAGAAGATGCTGATAAATTTAAATCCCGTGCCGATCAGGTTGTAGCTCAATATAATGCCTTTACGGTATTGGATACTTTGCACGTAAACGGCAAACTTACCCTAGGTGAAAATCTTGCCGATCTTGGCGGACTGAACATTGCGTATGAAGCCTTCAAGAAAACAAAAGAGGGTCAATCAACTACGAAGATCGACGGGTTTACACCCGACCAGCGTTTCTTTTTGTCATGGGCCCAGGTATGGCGCGGTTCACAACGTCCGGAGTCAGCTGCCCAGCGTATCCTGACAGATCCGCACTCACCGGAAAAGTACCGTTGCAATGCGCCGATAACCAATATTGATGCCTGGTACGCGGCGTTCAACATCCAACCCGGCGACGTGAATTACAAGAAGCCTGAGGACAGGATACATGTCTGGTAGATTTTAACTATACGCCCCGCTGTCCGACCCTATAAGTCGCGCAAAGGGCGGTTGTACAGCCATGGGGTTAACACAGCTAACACAATTTCGGTTGTATTTATTATAACAAAGCCTGTTAACCTTAGTATGGTAAGTAATTTAAACTGGTGATATTGCGCAATTGGCGCTCTTAAGTCAAAGCCCGGTCAGCGACCGGGCTTTTGCATTTTAACCCCAGCCTTGGAGAGTTCCTTTCCTAATAGTCGCAGCCCAGTTTGTTAGTAAATCCCGGTTCCATTTTTCAGCGATCCAAAACGATTTACTTCATATTCCAATGACACTATCTCAGGAACTTGGGGGAGTATTTCCTCATTTTGAGCATAATTTCTCCAAAAAATTTGCAGACCAGGCAATAAGCTTCAATACTTTATGCCGGGGGAAAAACTGCGGTTTCAGCAATCTGAGGGCAGTTTTGGAATGAAACAACCTTGCCCTACGGATGGCAAAGTATTTATTCTGCACAATTATTGCCTTGATATTATCCCGGTTCGCACACCATTTAATTATTGATTACTAACACCTAGTCGTTTGAAAAAGCATTTACTAATCACGCTAATTGCCTATATTTTTATATCAGCAACCATAAAAGTACATGCACAGGCACCGAATACCACCTATAATACGCCAAATACTTTCGTATATGGCACCGCTATAAGCCCGTTGAACCCGGACAATAGCCTGGGAGGTATACCCACAAGCTATTCTATCGATACTCCGCTTCCTGCAGGTCTTTCGTTTGATACCGGTACTGGTGTTATTTCCGGAACTCCTACCGCCATTGCGGCGGCGGCTGTATATACCATAACGGCAACCAACGGGAGCGGTAGCTCGACTTTTGGGGTAAGTATTGAAGTAGATCAAGCCCCTTTGACCATTATTGCTAACGATCAAACAAAAACCTACGGATCAGTTTTTAATTTTACCGGAACGGAATTCACTACCTCAGGTTTGGTAAATTCCGATGTGGTATCGTCAGTATCATTTAGCAGCACCGGCGCCACCGCTACTGCAACAGTCGCTGGCGGCCCCTATGCCATCATACCGAGCGCTGCTAGCGGAACCGGTTTAGCCAATTATAACATTACTTATGTAAACGGTTCAATGACCGTTAACACTGCATCATTAACGATCACCGCAAACGATCAAACCAAAACTTATGGATCGGCATTTACTTTTACGGGAACGGAGTTCTCAACCTCTGGTCTGGTAAATTCAGATGCGGTTTCAACAGTAACACTCAGCAGCACCGGTGCTGCCGCTACTGCAACAGTTGCTGGCGGCCCCTATGCCATCGTCCCAGGCGCTGCAAGCGGAACCGGTTTGGGCAATTATAATATTACCTATGTAAACGGTTCAATGACTGTTAACACGGCATCATTGACGATTACCGCTAACGATCAAACAAAAACCTACGGATCGGCATTTACTTTTGCAGGAACAGAGTTTTCTACCTCAGGTTTAAAAAATAGCGATGCAGTAACCAGCGCTACCATAACAAGTACAGGTGCAGCGGCAACAGCAACAGTTGCCGGCAGCCCTTATGCTATAGTACCCAATGCAGCTGGCGGAAGCGGTTTAGCCAATTATAATATAACTTATGTAAACGGCTCTTTGACCGTTAATACAGCAACGCTGACGATTACAGCTAAAGATCAAACGAAAAACTATGGATCGGCATTTACTTTTGCAGGAACAGAGTTTACTACAATAGGTCTATTAAATTCCGATGCTGTATCGGCGGTAACTCTTTCCTGCGCCGGTGCTCCTGCAACAGCTACAGTTGCCGGTGGCCCTTACGCAATAGTACCGGGCGCAGCTAGCGGAACCGGATTAGGCAATTATAATATTACCTATGTAAACGGTTCACTGACCGTTAACACGATATCATTGACGATTACCGCTAACGATCAAACCAAAACCTACGGATCGGCATTTACTTTTGCAGGAACAGAATTTTCTACAGCAGGTTTAAAAAATAGCGATGCAATAACCAGCGCTACCATAACAAGTACAGGCGCAGTGGCGACAGCAACAGTTGCCGGCGGTCCTTATGCTATTGTACCAGGTGCAGCGAGCGGTACTGGCTTAGCAAATTATAATATAACCTATGTAAACGGTTCAATGACCGTTAACACCGCAACGCTGACGATTACAGCTAACGATCAAACGAAAAGCTATGGTTCGGCATTTACTTTTGCTGGAACAGAGTTTTCTACGGCAGGTTTAAAAAATAGCGATGCAGTATCCAGCGCAACGATAACAAGTACAGGTGCAGCGGCAACAGCAACAG
>Ga0164296_1000164_pt1 | contig 84555 bp, 71 predicted proteins | sample GEODES057metaG_FD_113533 | JGI IMG/M metagenome (GOLD analysis project Ga0164296, IMG submission 113533) | Dystrophic lake water microbial communities from Trout Bog Lake, Wisconsin, USA - GEODES057 metaG | ecosystem: Environmental > Aquatic > Freshwater > Lake | place: USA: Trout Bog Lake...
AGAGGTATTCGATGATGAATCCGACGATCTGCGCGCAGGTGTCGGCGAAGGCCGCACATGCTTCGGCCGTGGCCGCTGGCAGGGTAAGGGGGGGCGTCGGAGAGGGCATAGGAAGTTAGTTAATTCATGTGGCGGATGGTTGCAAGGGAATTCTTTCTCGTTAGGCGTTTTTTTGGGGGGTGGAGGGGGGCGCTATCGCGGTTTGAGCGGTGCCGTTGTGAAGCAGAGCGCTATCGCGGTTTGAAGCAGAACCGCTGTCGCTTTCGTCGCCGCTCCGCTGCGCTGCGCGTCAGCGCTGTCGCTTTCGTCGCCGCGCGAAGGCGCGCGTCTGTGGTTGTGAAGCAGAGCGCTATCGCGGTTCTAAGCAGAACCGCTGTCGCTCCCGTCGCCGCGCGAAGGCGCGCGTCTGTGGTTGTGAAGTAGAGCGCTATCGCGGTTCTAAGCAGAACCGCTGTCGCTGACCTCGCCACTCCGCTTCGCTACGTGTCTGGATCTACAAGCTGAATCGCTTACCGACGGCGCTGGGGACGACCTTGTCGCCGAAGCGGGTGGCGAGGGCGGCGGTGGCGCGCCAGCCGGTGCAGTGGGCGGCGGCGATCAGGCTGAGGTCGAAGCCGGCGAGGGCGTCGACGGTTTGCGGAATGATGGCCTCGGTGGCGCCGGAGAGGTGGAAGCCGCCGAGGACGCCGAAGATGGGGGTGGTGGGGAAGCGGGCGCGGGCGGCGGTGAGGACGTTGATCAGGCCGGCGTGGGAGCAGGCGGTGAGGACGAAGAGGCCCTTGTTGGCGATGTTGATGGCGACGAAACGCTCATCCATCAGCAGTTCGTCGGGTTCCCATTCGCCGCTGGCGGTCTTGCGGTGCTGGCCGGGCAGGCCGCGCTCGTAAGGAGTGACGCGGGGGATTTCGCCGCTGACATAAAAGGCGCCGCCGAGGATCGACTGTTCTTCGGTGGTGATGACGAGATCGGCGCCGTTGCCGGCGAGGATCTGCTCGCTCGGCACGTCCTCCATCGGCATGAGCGGGCGGCCCGGGAATTTGACGGCGCGCTGGGCGAACATGCCGGGATGCATGTAGGTGGGGATGCGGCGGCCGCCGTTGGCGAGGGTCATCATCTGCAGGGCGCGGGGCATGGCGCCGGCGTGGTCCCAGTGGCCGTGGGAGAGGACCATGGCGCCGACTTTGCCAAGGTCGGCGCCGAGGCGGACGACGTTGCGCTCGAAGACCCAGTCTTCGGGGCCGGTATCGAAGAGCAGGGTGTGGGCCTGGTCGCCGATGCGGGCGGTGACGAGGCAGGAGAGGCCGTGGGCGGCGCAGCAGAGGCATTTGCCGCCGAGCCAGGCCATGCCGCGGCGCCAGTTGCCGGCGAACTCGGTTTCGACGAAGGCGGGGGTGGAGGAGAGGCTGTCGGTGACGTTGTCGACGAGGACGGTGATTTCGAGGCTGTCGACGGGAGTCATTGGTGTTCCCTTGGCCAGTTGAGAGAGACTAGGCGCATGACAAGTGTCTACGCAATGGAGTGACGGCGGCGGCGAATACTTGGGGTGGGTGCAGTTCGCTGGTGCAACTGATTTGTTGCGTGATGGCGCCGGAAGCACTTACCCTTCCGGTCAATGAGCCGGATCGGCCGGCCGATGGGGGGCTTGCGGATGATGCGGGATGCGCAGGGGAATGCGGTTTCGGGCGGCACGCCGGAGGCCGTTGAGCAGTTCGACCAGGGGATGCGGGCGCTGACGATCGGGCTGTCGATGAGCGATCCGGCGGCGTTGCTGTGGCGGCTGGATACGCTGGGCTGCGATGTACGGGGGCGGTGGGGGGCGCTGCTGCCGCGGTGGACGGGGCTGGCGGACGGGCGGCGCTCGGTGTTCGCGGACATGCATGCGGCGATGACGGAGCTGCGCTCGGGGAACGAGGGGCTGGCGGAGGCGCGGCTGGGGGCGATGCGCGCGACGGCGGATGGGCGCGGCGAGGCGGCGGGGATGTATGGGGAGGTGGGGGTTCCGCTGGTGGAGGGGCTGATGGCGTTTCACCGCGGGGCGTATGACGACTGCGTGGCGCGGTTGTTGCCGATCCGGGCGGAGGTGTGGCGGATCGGGGGGAGCCATGCGCAGCGGGATATTGTGGACTGGACGCTGACGGTGGCGGCGCTGCGGGCGGGGCGAAAGGCGGTGGCGCAGGGGCTGGTCTATGAGCGGCTGGGGGCGCGGCCGGGGAGCCGGATCAATAAGAGGTTTGCGGAGATGGGGGAGAGGATTGCCGCCTGAGGGCCGCGGGTCTCTGCCGTCGATCGGTTTGGAGCGAGGCGCGTTGTGATTGGTGTGAAGGGCACCGGCGGTCCGGTGCCCTTCGACGGTGTCGTCGGTGGGTGGCGCGGTTTACTGGTTGGGCGCGCGATAGGCGGTGGCGACGGTCTTGGCTTTTTTCATGATGGCCTTGGCTTCCTTGCCGGTGAAGACTTGGCTGCTCTCCATGCGGCTGTAGCCGCCGGTGGCCGCGGCGGCCATGGAGACGGCGGTGGCGGTCGCGGCGTCGGCCAGTTCGAACACGCCGTAGCCGTCGTATTCGCCTTGGGCGAAATAATAGCTGAGCATTTTGCCGCCGAAGTCGCTGATGAGTTTGTGGGCGGCGTCGGTGCGGTCCTGCGGGTCGGCGATGAAGTTCTTGGCGCTCGCGGCGGTGAACTGCCAGCGGAACAGGTATAATGGCATTGGTTTCTCCCTCTTCGTTGTTGTTTTTTCTCGTTGGTAACGGAAGGACGGCCGGCGGCATGAGGCCATGCCGCCGTGGTTGGAGGGTGATCGAGCCGGCGGAGGTTTCATTGATCTAGATCAATTATTGTATAGTCGTCGTTGAGACGACGCGCTGGATAGTCGTGTTGGCCTTTTGGATTCGGGTTCGGCCTGCCTGCGACCTTGCTGTGCTTGCTGATCCATGGCTATTGTTCGCGCGGGGTGTCCGGCTGGGTTGGGGATTGGGGGCATCCTCGAGTTTTGCCAGGCAGACAACCGTGCGCGCGATGCGGCACCATCATGGAGGAGTCGATGCCTTTTCCCGCTGATCTGCGTCCGCCGTTTCAGGACATTTTCGATACGTTTGTGTCGGCTGACGCGCCCTTCATGCAGATGGGGCCGACGGCGTCGATGAAGATCCTTTGGCTTTCGCGGGAGACCGGCGGGTTCGCCGTGCTGGTCAACTGGAAGGCCGGGCATGTCGCGCCGGCGCATAAGCATCTGGCTGGCGCGCATGCCTATGTCATTTCGGGGGCGCTCAAGGTTCGCGACGGGTATTTGCGGGCTGGCGACTATACGTATGAGCCGGCCGGCATCGTGCATGATGCGACGGAGGCGGTGGAGGATACGCTGTATTTCTTCGCAGCCGATGGGCCGATTCTGTATTTCAACGACACCAGCTTCACCGGGTATCTCAATGCCGAGGTGCTGGCGAAGCGGCAGGCGGAGCTTGCCGCGACGGGGTGAGCTGTTGGGGTGGAGAGCGCTGTCGGAGGCATGACGGGCCGGGGGAGCGGAAGCTCGTAGGGAGAGTGGCGGGTTGCACCCGCCCTACGTCTGCTGGTTTTCGCGATGAGAAGGGTTGGTGGGATGCTCAAGGGCATCCCACCCTATAAGATTCGATTTCAGAACGACGAGCGCGACCTGCGGTTGCTGTTGCAGTCAGGATCGTTCGTTGGGGGTCCAGGGGCCCCGGGCCCCTGGCCGCCGGAGGCGCTTGCTTACTTCGCGCGTTCCACGAACTCCGGCAGATCGAAGGCGCGGATCGGTGGTGGCGTTTCGGTGTAGGGCGCGACGTCGACGAGGCAGGTTTGGGCGATGCAGCCTTGGGAGAGGGTGGAGGCGCCGATGTCGAGGGTGAGGACGTTGGGGTTGCCGTGGCGTTCGGGTTTGGTGGGGTCGGGGTCGGGGTCGAACCAGGAGCCGGTGGAGAGGCGGACGACGCCGGGGCGGATGTCGGGCGTGATGCGCAGGCCGGCGAGGGTGGCGCCGCGGGCGTTGAAGACGCGGACGAGTTGGCCGTCGGTGAGGTTTCGGGCGGCGGCGTCGGTGGGGTGCATGGAGATGGGTTGGCGGCCGTTGATTTTGCCGGCGGCGCTCCAGGGGCTGGGGTCGAGCTGGGAGTGGAGGCGGCGGTCGGGTTGGTCGGAGAGCATGTGGAGGGGATATTTTGTTGCTGATCCCGCCCATTCTATGGGTTCGCGCCATACGGGGTGACCAGGGCAATCTTCGAGATCGAAACCGGCGATGCGCGCGGAAAAAATTTCGATCTTGCCTGAGGGGGTCTTGAGGGGATTGGCTTCGGGGTTGGCGCGGAAGGCGCTGTACATGGTGGAGGCGATGTTTTCGCCGGAGATTTCGGCGACGCCTTGTTGCCAGAAGGAGTCGAAATCGGGGATGGCGACGCCGGCGCGGTGGGCGCTGGCGCGGCTCTGGTCGTAGAGGAGGCGGAGCCAGTCGTGGGCGGTGCGGCCTTCGGTGAAATCGGCGTGGGTGCCGAGGCGTTCGGCGAGGTCGGAGAAGATGGCCCAGTCGTCGCGGGCTTCGCCCACGGGGGTTTTGACCTGCTTCATGGCGACCATGAATTTCTCGCGGGTGGCGTAGCCGATGTCGTCGCGTTCGAGGGTGGTGGTGGCGGGGAGGACGATGTCGGCGTGGCGGGCGATGGGGTTCCAGAACTGTTCGTGGACGACGATGGTTTCGGGTTTCTGCCAGGCGCGGAGGAGGCGGTTGAGGTCCTGGTGGTGGTGGAAGGGGTTGCCGCCGGCCCAGTAGACGAGGCGGATGTCGGGGTAGGTGTGGGTGGCGCCGTTGTATTGGAAGGGGGCGCCGGGGTTGAGCAGCATGTCGGCGATGCGGGCGACGGGGATGAAGTCGCGGACGCGGTTTTCGCCCTGGGGGAGGGTGGGGCCGGCGAAGCGGGCGTGGGGGGAGCCGGCGCCGTTGGTGGGGCCGTAGGCGACGCCGAGGCCGCCGCCGGGGAGGCCGATCTGGCCGAGCATGGAGGCGAGGGCGGTGATGGCCCAGAAGGGCTGTTCGCCGTGGTGGGAGCGCTGGAGGGACCAGGCGATGGAGAGCATGGTGCGGGTGCCGGCCATTTCGACGGCGAGGCGGGCGATGCGCTCGGCGGGGATGCCGGTGATGGCGCTGGCCCAGGCGGGGGTTTTCGGCGTGTTGTCGGTGGCGCCGGTGAGGTAGGCGATGAAGGTGTCGGCGCCGACGGTGCAGCGGGAGAGGAAGTCGAGGTCTACAGCGTTGTTCTGGTGGAGGCAGAAGGCGAGGGCGAGGAGGAGGGCGGTGTCGGTGTTGGGGCGGATGGGGATCCATTCGAAGGCGTCGCCGGTGTCGATGTCGTCGCGGACGGGGGAGATGTTGACGAAGCGGCAGCCGGCCTGGGCCATGCGGCGGAGGGCTGAGGGGACGCGGTGTTCGGAGGGGCCGCCGGCGCCGACCTGGGCGTTCTTCGCGGGGACGCCGCCGAGGCTGACGAAGAGCTTGGTGTGTTGCTCGAGGACGGGCCAGGTGGTGTGGATGGCCATCAGCTCGTCCATGGGGGCGAGGATGTGGGGCATGAGGACGCGGGCGGCGGCGAGGCTGTAGCTGTCCTGGTGGCGGACGTAGCCGCCGATGGTGTTGAGGAAGCGGTGGATCTGGCTTTGGGCGTGGTGGAAGCGGCCGGCGCTGGCCCAGCCGTAGGAGCCGCCGAAGATGGCGCGGTTGGAGTGGGTTTCCTTGACGCGGGCGAGTTCGCTGGCGACGAGGTCGAGGGCTTCGGGCCAGTCGACCTCGACGAAGGGGTCATGGCCGCGGCCGAGGGGGGAGCGGCCGTCGAGCCAGGATTTGCGGATGGCGGGGCGGCGGATGCGGATGCGGTCGAGCTCGGGGGCGAGCATGTGCAGGCCGATGGGGGAGGGGTCGGGGTCGCCCTTGAAGGGGTGGAGGGCGACGGCTTCGGTGCCCTGCATTTCGACCTCGTAGACCCCCCAGTGGGAGGAGGTGAGGATGGTCATGTGTGCATTCCCCCGGGGTGACAACGGCGTGGCTTGGCCGCACGATGGCAGGCGGATGCGTGAACGGGAATGGGGAGATTGGGTCATGGCTGAACTTTGGCAACTCGATGCGGTGGATCTGGTGCGGCTGATCCGGACGGGGCAGGTGTCGGCGCGGAATGCGACGCGGTCCGTGCTGGGGCGGATCGACGCGGTGAATCCGGCGCTGAACGCGATCGTGCGGCGGTTCGACGAGGAGGCGCTGGCGGCGGCGGATGCGGCGGACGAGGCGCAGGCGCGGGGGGAGGCGCTGGGGCCGCTGCATGGGGTGCCGGTGACGATCAAGGTGAATACGGATCAGAAGGGGCATCCGACGGATAACGGGGTGGTAGCGTTCAAGGACCTGATCGCGACCGAGGATGCGCCGCTGGTGACGAATTTCCGCAAGGCGGGGGCGGTGATTGTCGGGCGGACGAATACGCCGGCTTTCTCGATGCGGCTGTTCACGGAGAATGCGCTGCACGGGAATACGATCAATCCGCGGGATAAGACGCGGACGCCGGGGGGATCGTCGGGGGGCGCTGGGTCGGCGACGGCGGCGGGGTTTGGGCCCATCCATCATGGCAACGATATCGCGGGCTCGGTGCGGTATCCCGCGTATTGCAACGGGGTGATCGGGCTGCGGCCGACGCCGGGGCGGATTCCTTCGTATAACGCGTCCGCGCCGGGTGGGCGGGCGATCGGTGGGCAGTTGATGGCGGTGCAGGGGCCGTTGACGCGGAGCATTCGCGATGCGCGGCTGGCGCTGGCGGTGATGGCGGGGGCGGATCGGCGGGATCCGCGCTGGGTGGATGCGCCGCTGGAGGGGCCGGCGCCGGCGCGGCCGGTGCGCGTGGCGCTGATGGCGGAGCCGGAGGGGGCGACGACGATCCCGGAGCTGTCGGGGGCGGCGCGGACGGCGGCGCGGCATTTGCAGCGGGCGGGGTATGTGGTGGAGGAGGTCAATCCGCCGGACTTCGCGGAGGCGGCGGAGCTGTGGAACCGGGTGGCGGGGACGGACGTTTTGGTGGCGTTGCAGCCGAGCGTTACCAAGTATGCGGATGAGCCGGCGAAGCGGTCGCTCGATGGGTGGCGGGCGGTGGCGCCGGCGCTGGATCTGGCGGGGTATGTGCAGGCGCTGGCGGATCGGGACTGGCTGATCCGGCGGTGGCTGACGTTCCTGATGGAGTATCCGATCGTGCTGATGCCGTCGTCGTGCGCGCTGGCGCATCCGGTGGGGATGGATGCGGAGAGTCTGGCGGGGAAGGCGGAGGTGATGGCGAGCAATCCGCAGCAGATCGCGATTCCGTTGCTGGGGCTGCCGGCGTTGCAGATTCCCGTGGGGTATGCGGGGAAGTTGCGGCCGGGGGTTCAGCTGGTGGCCTCAAGGTTCCGGGAGGATCTGGTGCTGGCGGCGGGCGAGGTGATCGAGGCGGCGGAGGGGGCGATTTTGCCGGTCGAGCCGGATTAGGGCGGTCTGGCATGCTGGCAGTTGATATCTGCGGTTTCAGGGAGAGCGGGCGATGATCGTGCGGTCGGCGGTGCTGGAGGGAAGTGTTGCGCCCGCGGATCGGGAGGGGTTTGATCGGCATATGGCGACGACGGTGTTGTCGGCGATCGGGCGGTATCCGGGGATCCGGGAAGTGCGGCTGCGGCGGCCGGTGGAGGCGGAGGCGGGAGCGCCTTCGGTGTATATGATTTTCGATCTGTATTTCGATGATCTGGCGGCGATGCATGCGGCGCTGGCGAGCCCGATTAGGCAGGAAGTGCGCACGCAGATTGCCGCGGTGATGTCGGTGTTTTCGGGCAAGGTCTATCACCTGGTGATGGAAGAGGCAGCGCGGGGGTGACGACGCTTGTCACCGGCGCGGGGCTGATCGGTCGGCTGACGGCGGAGCTGCTGGTGGCGCGCGGGGAGCGCGTGGTGCTGCTGGATGTGCGGCGGGCGGAGGTGGCGGGGGCGGCGTTCGAGATTTGTGATGTGACGGATGCGGAGGGGCTTGGGGCGGTCGTCGGGCGGCATGGGGTGCGGCGGGTTGTGCATACGGCGGCGATGCTGTCGACGGGGATACGGCAGGATCCGGCGCTCGGCGTGCGGGTGAATGTGATGGGCACGGTGAATGTGCTGGAGGTCGCGCGGCGGCTCGGGCTGGGGCGGGTGGTGTGCGCGAGTTCGACGACGGTGGGGTATACGGCGTTTGGGGCGCATGGGGCGGGGGCGATCGAGGAGGATTTGCCGTTGCGGATGGTGTCCGAACGGCCGGCGAGCATCTATGCGGCGACGAAAATTGCGTGTGAGCAACTCGGGTTTTTGTATCACGACCTCTATGGGGTCGATGTGGTGATGCTGCGGTATGGGGCGGTGCTGGGGACCGGGGGTGAGGCGCCGAGCAGCGTGCCGGGGCGGCTGCTGATGCGGTTGATCGAGGGGGGACGGGCGGGGGCGCATGTGGTGCTGGACGATCCGTTCATGGCGTGGGGCGGGCGGGAGGAGTTCGTCGATGCGCGGGATTGCGCGGCGGCGAATGTGGCGGCGCTCGATGCGGGCGCGCCGGTGCTGCGGGTTTATAATGTGGCGCCGGGGAGCTGGTTCACGCTGGCGGAGTTTGTGGCCGCGGTGCAGCGTGTGTTTCCAGGGTTGACGGTGGCGTTGCCGCCGGAGTCTGGGACGGGGTTTGCCGGATTTCCGCATATGCGGCCGGCGCCGTCGGATGTGTCGGCGCTGGCGGGGGAGATCGGGTTTCGTTGCCGGTATGACCTGGCGGAGACGATTGCGTATATTGCGGATGTGACGAGCAGCGGTTCTGAAAGGCCCAAGCCATGACAACATCGATCTTCACTGGGACGGTGCCGGCGCTGATGACGCCGTGCCGGGCGGACCGGACGCCGGACTTCGATGCGCTGGTGCGCAAGGGGCGGGAATTGGTGGCGGCGGGGATGTCGGGCGTGGTGTATTGCGGGTCGATGGGCGACTGGCCGTTGTTGAGCGATGAGCAGCGGATGGAGGGCGTGGCGCGGCTGGTGGCCGCCGGTGTGCCGGTGATTGTCGGCACGGGGGCGCAGAATCCGGCGCGGGCGGCGGCGTTCGCGGCGCATGCGAAAGCGGTTGGCGCGCAGGGGCTGATGATCATTCCGCGGGTGTTGTCGCGGGGGACGTCGGCCGCGGCGCAGCGGGCGCATTTCGCTGGGATTCTCGAGGCGGCGGTCGACTTGCCAGCGGTGATCTATAACAGTCCGTATTACGGATTCGAGACGAAGGCGGATCTATTTTTCGATCTGAGGCGGGCGTATCCGAACCTGGTCGGGTTCAAGGAGTTCGGAGGGGCGAAGGCGCTGAGCTATGCGGCAGAGCATATCACCGGGCAGTCGGCGGATCTGACGCTGATGGTCGGCGTCGATACGCAGGTGTTTCATGGCTTCGTGAATTGCGGCGCGGTGGGGGCGATCACCGGGGTGGGCAATGTGCTGCCGCGGGAGGTGTTGCGCCTGGTGGATCTATGCCTGCAGGCGGCGAAGGGGGATAGCCGGGCGCGGCGGCTGGCGCAGGAGCTGGATGCGGCGCTGGGGGTGTTGTCGGGGTTCGACGAGGGGGCGGACCTGGTGCTGTTCTACAAGTATCTGATGGTGCTGACGGGCAATCCGGAATACGCGCTGAACTTCAATGCGAGCGATGAGCTGAGCGCGAGCCAGAAGCATCTGGCGGAGACGCAGTTGCGTTTGTTCCAGTCCTGGTATGCCGGGTGGAATGCAGCGAACGCCTGATCTGCGCTGGAATGCCCGCCGCCGGATTCGAACCGGCACGCCTTGCGACTGCGGATTTTAAGTCCGCTGCGTCTACCATTCCGCCAGGCGGGCGCTTTGAGGGTTAGTCCTTGCCGGCCACGCGGCGGGCGATGTCGAGGGCGCGACGGATCAGCGTCTCGCTCGCTTCGGGCGTGCGGAAGGCACTATGCGCGGAAAGCGTCACGTTTTCGAGGGTGCTCAGGATGTGGCCAGGGGGGAGGGGCTCCTGGTCGAAGACGTCGAGCGCGGCATGGCGGATGCGGCCGGAGCGGAGGTTGGCCACCAGGGCGGCTTCGTCGATGACGGCGCCGCGGGCGGTGTTGACCAGGAGCACGCCGGGGCGGACGTGGTCGAGGCGCTCGGCGTTGAGGAAGCCGCGGGTTTCGTCGTTGAGCAACAAATGGACGCTGAGGACGTGGCTCTCGGCGAGGAGGGTGTCGAGGTCGACGAAGGTGACGCCGTCGGCGGTCTTGGGGGTGCGGTTCCAGGCGAGGACGCGCATGCCGGAGCCGTGGGCGATGCGGGCGACCTCTGAGGCGATGCCGCCGAAGCCGAGGAGGCCGATGGTCTTGCCGGTGAGCTGCATGCCCTCGGTGCGCGGCCAGCCGCCGGCGCGGACGCCGCGGTCCATGATGGCGATGTCGCGGGCGGCGGCCCACATCAGGGCGATGGCGTGCTCGGCCACCGCGGTGTCGCCGTAGCCCTTGATGATGTGGACGGTGATGCCGAATTCGGCGAGCTCCTCGGGGTTCATGTAGCTGCGGGCGCCGGTGCCGAGGAAGATGACGTGCTTGAGGCCGGCGCAGTGGCGCATGGACGCGGTCGGCATCTGGGTGTGGTCGTTGAGGACGAAGTCGTAGCCGGCGAGGAGGCCCTGGAGCTGATCGGCGGAAATCTGCTCCTCGCGGTTGATCGTGACCGGCGGGTCGTCCGCGCGGACCACTTTGTCGTAGACGTCGCCAAGCTCGGTGCCGGCGTCGATGAAGAGACCCTTCATGCCAATCCCCTATTGCTGGGGGGATTCTGGAATGTCCGTGGGCGCGGGGCAAGCGGGCGTGGTGGGATATGCGTTGACTGGCGGCACGGACGGACCACATTGCCGGGCATGCGTATGTTTGCCCTGCTGTTGCTGATCTCGACGCCGGCGTTGGCGGCCAAGCCGCCGCCACTGGGGGCGGGTGACGTGCTGCCGGTGCCGCCGGCGGCGCTGCCGGCGCGGCCGCCGCAGCAGGGGGCTCGGCCGGCGGCGACGGGGACGGGGTTCGTGGTGGCGAACGGGCGGCTGATGACGGCGGCGCATGTCGTGCAAGGCTGCGCACGGATGACGGCGCGCAATGCGCAGAACCAGACGGTGACGGCGACGGTCGGGGCGGTCGATCCGCGGCGGGACCTGGCGGTGCTCGGCGTGCCCGCGAATTTCGGGCCGCCGCTGTCGTTTCGCGAGATGCCGGCGGTACGGCGGGGCGATACGGTGGTGACCTACGGGTTTCCGCTGTCGGGGCTGTTGTCTTCGGGGCCGACGCTGACGAGCGGAGATATCAGCGCGCTCTCCGGACTGCGGGATAATCCGTTGCATTTCCAGATCAGCGCGCCGGTGCAGCCGGGGAACTCGGGCGGGCCGCTGCTGGATTCGCAGGGCAATATCGTGGGCGTGGTGACGTCGAAGCTGAACGCGGCGAAGGTGGCGCAGATGACGGGCGGGGATATTCCGCAGAACATCAACTTCGCGGTCAAAGGCAGCGAGGCGCTGGCCTTCCTGACCGAGAATGGCGTGACCGCCTGGCGGGCGGCGAGCACGGGGGCCGAGAAGCGGCCAGCGGAGATCGGCGAGATCGCCAATCCATCGACGGTGTTCCTGTCCTGCTACAAATAGGCCGGTGGTGGCCTATTCGGCCGCGGCCGCGACCCGGGTGGGCAGGGCGGCGGCCCGCGCGGTGCCGGCGCAGAGCAGGCTGAGCAGGAGCAGGGCGGCGACCAGGACCAGCACCAGCTCGGGGTGTCCGCGGTCGATGATGAAGCCGAAGGGGACCGGGGTGAGCGCGCCGCCGAGCGGCAGGCCGGCGCTGACGAAGCCGAAGACCTTGCCGATCTGGCCCGGGGGAGAGGCATCCTTGACCATGATGTCACGCGGCGTGCGGCTGGCGCCGAGCGCGAGGCCGGAGGCGAACATCACCACGATCATGAGCGCATCCGGCATCGGCAGCGCGGCGACGAAGAGGATCAGCACGGCCGAGACAATGGTGAGGACCGAGGCGAAGGTCAGGTGCCGCTTGATGCGGTCGGCGACGTAGCCGCCGACCAGGGTGCCGGCGGTGGCGCCGGCCATGTAGCCGGTCAGCACCGAGGAGGCCGCGGCGATGGCGACGCCATGGACCTGGTGCAGCACGGTGATCATCCAGGACTGGATCCCGGCGCCGGCCATCGAGGAGAGCAGGAAGAAGGCGAAGAACATCAGCATGGGCCGCGTCAGCAGCAGGGCGCCGCCGGAGATCGCCGGGCCGCCGTGGCGGGCGTGGTCCGGGCGGGCCTGATCGTTGAGGATGCGGCTTTGCAGCAGGATGGTGAACACCAGGGGAATGCCGACGCCGCCGACGATGAATAGGCTCGCGCGCCAGCCGAAGGCGAGGATCAGGGCGGCCATCACCGGCGGGGCGGCGGCGAAGCCGAGATTGCCGTTGAAGGTATGCAGGGCGAAGGCGCGGCCCATCTTCTCCTTGTTCACCGAGCCCGACAGGATCGCGTAGTCCGCGGGGTGGATGACCGAGTTGCCGATGCCGGAGATCATCGCCAGCACCAGCACCTGCCAGTAGGCGGTCGCCAGGCCCATTGCCGCCATGGCCAGTGTCATCAGCAGGGTGCCGCCGATCAGAAAGCGGCGGGCGCCGTAGCGGTCGACGAGGAAGCCCACGGGTGTCTGCAGGATCGCGGTGATGCCCGACATCAGGGCCGCCGACAGGCCGAGCTCGGCATACGACACGCCGAAGGCCGCCTGCCAGGCCAGGAACAGGGGCGGCAGGCACAGCACGTAGAAATGCGACAGGAAATGCCCCGTCCCAATCAGCAGATTTACGCGCGCGTCGCGGCCCATCCGTCTCTCCTGGTCCGATCGCCGCGTGACGGCGGCGTGTCAGCCTGGGTCATTTCCGCGGACTTCTCAATATCCGCGGCCCTCCGCCTTGTTCGCCCGGCTGGCGGATGGTACCGATTGGGGGTGAGCGGGAGGGAAAACATGCGCGTCGCGATGATCCATATCGGCCAGGAAACCAACGACTTCAATCCGGTTCCAACCACGCTCGACGACTTCGCGGCGTTCGGGATCTACGAGGGGGCGGACATCCTCACGCAGATGCAGGGGCGCGGCCAGGTGGGCGGCTGCGTCGCGGCGGTGGCTGAGGCGGGGCTCGAGGTGGAATGGATTCCGATCATCTCGGCCTGGGCGATGGCGGGCGGGCGGGTGAGCACGGAGGCGCGGATGTTCTTCGAGGAGCGCATCGCCACCGGGCTGCGCAATGCCGGAAAGATCGACGCGCTCGCGCTGCATCTGCATGGCGCCTGCTCGGCCGAGGGGGTGGATGATGTCGAGGGCGCGCAGATCGCCATCTGCCGCGCCGTGCTCGGGCCGGATATTCCGATTGTACTCTCGCTCGATCACCACGCCAACGTGACCCACCAGATGGTCACGCTGGCGACCGCGATTGTCGGCCATCGCACCCAGCCGCATGACGTGACCGATACCGGGCGCCTCGCCGGGCTGATGCTGGCGCGCATCCTCAAGGGCGAGATCAAGCCGGTGATGGCCTGGCGCAAGCTGCGGATCATCACGCACCAGGAGCAGTTCCTGACGGCCAAGGGGCCAATGAAGCGGTGGTTCGACCAGGCCCGCGCCATGGAGAACGATCCGCGCGTGCTGCACGTCGCCCCCTGCCCGATGCAGCCCTGGCTTGATGTCGCCGAGGGCGGCTGGGCCACCATCGTCGTCACCGACAATGACCGCGCGCTCGCCGAAAAACTCGCCGAGGAGTCGGCCGATTTCGCCTGGTCGATGCGCCGCGACTTCATGGTCAAGGAGGCTGTGCCGATCGACGAAGCCGTCCGCATGGCCGACCGTGCCGCGAACGGCGTGGTCGTGCTCAGCGATACCGGGGATACCGTGTGGGGCGGGGCGGCCGGCGACAGCAACCTCATCCTCGAATCCATTCTCCGCCAGGGCATCACCAGCCGCGCCCTGATGCCGCTGATCGCGCCGCAGACCGTCGCGCAGCTCGTCGCCGCCGGCGAGGGCACCGAGGTCACACTCGAGGTCGGCGGCACCTCCTGCCCGGTCTTCTTCAAACCGCTGCGCGTGACCGGGCGCGTGCGCAAGATCGCCGATGGCAAGGTGAAGGTGCCGGTCTTCCAGCAACCGGCATTCGACCAGGGCCGCACCGTCATCTTCGAAACCGGCCCCGTCACCATCCTGGTCAGCGAGCGTGCGGGTTCGGCGGGGAACGTGCCGGATACCTACCGCTGGTTCGGCATCGAACCGGCGGACTACAAGATGGTGGTGCTCAAGACCGCGTCGAACTTCCAGTTCTTCGCCTCGATTACCTCGCAGGTGATCCGCGCCGATACCAGCGGCCCCGGCCAGTCCGACGTGCTGACATTGCCATGGCGCCGGGTGCCGCGGCCGATGTTCCCGATGGAGAACTGCGCCACCTGGCGTGGGTAATGCCGAAGCGGGCATTGCCGGATGACTGACCATGGTAAGGCCAGGGCTCTGCCCTTGACCCTGGCCTTCCTTCGGATCGCCGGCGGCGCGCCGGGTTCGAGCGGCTACCGGTTTAGAGCGCGATCGCTTGAGGCCGATGGGTCAGAAAGCGTGAATCGCGCTCTTCTTCAATAGTTTGCTAGATCATGATTGGTTTGACTTATACCAACCCGCATTAATGTTGCCCGATGAAGGATGGGTCAACGCGGGTCGGTATCAGATTCGTTTTTGGCGCGCGGCCGCCCCACCAACCCCGCGCGCGATACCAACCCGCAGAATGTGTGGAATAGTCACGCATTCTGCGGGTTGGTATTAAACCAATCATGATCTAGAGCGCGATCGCTTGAGGCCAATCGGTCGGAAAGCGTGAATCGCGCTCTTCTTCAATAGCTTACTAGATCGTGATTGGTTTGATCTAAACCAATCACGATCTAGTGCAGGGCGACGCCTTCGACGGTGATGCGGTGCATCAGGCGGCGGTGGCCGTGGTAGTCGTTGATGGCCATGTGCCAGGTGGTTCGGTTGTCCCAGAAGGCGATGGAGCCTGGGCGCCAGGCGAAGCGGCAGGTGAATTCCGGCCGGGTCGCGTGTTTGTAGAGGTAGGACAGCAGCGACTGTGATTCCTCGGCCGTCCAGCCTTCGAAATGCAGGGTGAAGCCGGGGTTGACGTAGAGTGCTTTGCGTCCGGTGTCGGGGTGCTGGATGACCACGGGGTGGGTGGCGTCCTGGGTGGCGAGTTCGGGGTTGCCGATCCGGTCTTTCATGTCCTCGGCGCGTTTCGCCGCGGGGCCGAAGACGTGGCGGCTGGAGTGAACGGCGCGGAGGCCGGCGAGGGTGTGCTTGAGCCCGTCGGAGAGGGCGTCGTAGGCGGCGTACATGGAGGAGAACATGGTATCGCCGCCGAACTCCGGCACTTCGATGGCATGCAGGATGGAGCCGAGGGCGGGGATTGCGTCGTAGCTGTGATCGGTGTGCCAGCCGCCGCCGATATTGCTTTTCTGCTGCGGTTCCTTGCGCACCTCGGCGATCATCGGCCAGCCCTCGACGGCGCGGAAGAAGCGGTTGACGTTCACCGGCCCGAAGTGCCGGGCGAAGGCGAGGTGCTGGCCGGGGGTGAGGGTCTGGTCGCGGAAGAAGACCACGCCCCATTCGGCGAGTGCGGCCTTGATGTCGGAGAGCGTGCCATCGGGCAGGTTGCCCGCGAGGTTCACCCCGTGCAGTTCGGCGCCCACGGCGCCCGCGATGGGGCGCACCTCGATCTCGCTTGCCATGACCCGTCACTCCCCTTGCTTGCGCCCACGGTCGGGCGTGGCAAGGGGGTATGTCAAGCGGCGCGGCGGCTGACCTGGCCGGTGATCTCCTGGCGGCAGGTGACGGCGGTGACGCCGATGACCTGGCCGAGGTTGCCACGCACGAGGTGGACCATTTCGGCGGGCATTGCCTCCATGGCGATATCGACGCGCATGCCGGTGGTGGTGGCGCGGGCCTCGAACAGGTCGGGCGTGAGGTCGCGCTTGGCGAAGGGTTGCAACAGGCGGGGCAACAGGCCGGGCGAGGCGTCGGCGGTGACGGTGAAACGCACGGCGGCCAGCAGGCCGACAAGGGCCCAGGGTTCGTTCGACATGATCAGGGATTCCGTAAGGGAGGGGGTGGCAGGCGCGCTGAAGACCCGGCTGCTAGGCAGCCGGGGCGGTAATTCGCGCAAAGGTCATCCCATACGTCATGGCGATACTTTATCGCCTCATTGCGGCTCTGGCCAGACCAATTCGGGCATGCGGACCAGCGGAAACCGCGCGACTGTAAGCATCCGGCCGCTGAGCGACATGGGCAGTTGGATGTCGCCGTCGGCGGATTTCGGAACCAGCATGAGGACGGCCTTGGCGGCGCGGGCCGTCGAGGCTGGCAGGAGGCCGGCGGCGGCGGCGGTATCGAGCGCCTCGGGCATGCCGGCGGCCTTCAGCCTGGCGTTACCCTCGGGCTGCAAGGCCGCGTCGAGGTGGAGTGAGGCCTCCGCCGTGAGGGTCAGCTTGCCCCATTCGATCGACAGCTCCTTGATCGCGAGCGCCCCGTCGCTGGCGCGCCATGCCTCCACCTCTCGGCGCATCAGGCCGCGTTCGGGCAGGCGCCCGGTGAGGGCGGCCGTGAGGGTCGCATGGGCGATGTGGGTCGGCAGCGCGACCCGTGTGGGAAGTGCGACGGCCGGCAGGTCGATGCCGGCGAGTGTGGCCTGCACAATGAGCGACGGCTCGCCCTGGGTGGGCTGCGGCAGGTGGTCGACGGTGAGGTTCAGCTCGGCGAGCCCAAACGGCCCACCGGGCGCCTGGCCCTGCACCCCGCGCGCCGTGAGCGTCGCCCGCATGGGCGGCCGGCCGAGGGTGATGCTGCCGTCGATGCTGGTCGAGCGGAGCGCGTAGCTCGAGCCGGCGAGGCGGAGTGTGTGCGGGCCCGTGAGCGCCATCTCGAGCCGGTTGGGATGGCGGATATCGATACCGAGGGTTGCGGCGGTGCTGTGCCAGGCGGTGCCATTTGGACCGGTCTCGGTAATGACGGCGCTGTCGTAGATGACGCGGGCGGCTAGCGGCCAGCCGCCGCGCTCGGGGGGGCCCAGGGTCGCCTGCCACCCCTCCGCCTTCGCGGCCGCGATCTGGTCGGCCGCGGTGGTTTCGATGAGGTAGATCGCGACCGCCCACAGCACGGTATCGGCGAGGACAAGCAGACCCGCCGCGATGGCGCCGCCGATCAGCCAGCGGCGGGTGCGGTTCACTGGCGGGCGGCTTTCGCCACCTGCTCGGCAGTCGCGGCGGCGAACAGGGCGTCGAGCCGGTCGGTCATCTCCTGGCGGGAGAGCCCGGCGGGCATGGGCGGGTGCACGTCGATATGGATCACGCCGGGATGTTTGCGAAAGGCGCGCCGGCCCCAGCACAGGCCGGAGTCGGTGGTGACGGGAATGATCGGCAGGCGCGTGCGGGCGGCGATGGCGGCGAAGCCTGGATGCAGCGGCGCACGGGTGCCGGAGGCCACGCGGGTGCCCTCCGGGAAGATGACGATTTGCCGGCGGTCGGCCATCGCGCCATCGGCCCCCTTCAGCAGGGCACGGATCGCCGTGGCGCCGGCGTCACGGTCGACGGCAATCATGCCGAGGTGGTGGAGCATCGGGCCGATCAGGGGAATCTTCGTCAGCTCCTTCTTCAGCACATAGGTGGCGCGGGGCACGATGAGAAACCAGGCCATGGTATCGAACGCCGATTGGTGCATCGAGACGATCAGGGCCGGCCCGTCCGCTGGCAGGTTCTCCCGCCCGCGGACCTCCCAGCGTGTCCCGCAGATCCAGCGCAGGCCGGCGAAGGTGAACGCGGCCCAGGTCTTGGCGACGCCCAGCGCCCAGCCCGCCGGCATCCAGCGCCGCAGCAGGCGCGGCACCATGGCCGACGCCGCGATCACGGTGGTGCCGAGGTAGAACCACAGGTTGAAGATCGTCGATCGCAGGAAATCCATCAGGTGCCGTGCTCCGAACTTGCAGATTCCGAGGGGCCGCGGCCCCCGTTGCGATCGTCGTGCCGCGAGGCAAGGCTGGTCAGCCCGGCCTCGGCGGCGACCCACTTGCCGAACTCGCCGGCGAGCAGCCGCAGATAGGCCAGTCGCCCCGCCTCGCGCAGCCCGGCGGACTGCACCGGGACCGGGTATAGGGTGATTTCGGGCAAGGTGCGCGACAGTTCGGCCAGCGCCCGGGGCATGTGGTAGCTCGCCGTCACCACGATCAGCGTGCCGATCCGTTGCGCGTGCGCCCAGTCGGCGGTTTCGTTGGCGTTGCCGCGCGTGGACAGCGCCGACCGCCCCAGCGTCACCCGGGCGCCGAGCGCCGGGTTGACCTTGGCCCGATGCGCGAGTTCGCTGAATTCTGCGGCGCCGCCGACGCCCGAGATCAGCATCCGGTCGGCCTTGCCGTCGGCGAGCAGGCGCAACGCCGTCTCGACCCGCTCGGCCCCGCCGGTGAGAACAACGATGCCGTCGGCATGCTCCGGCATGGCGGCTGGCATTGCGGCCGCGTGGACGAACCACACGAAGCCCGCGACCAATGGCAGGGCACAGGCGGCCATCGTGGCGCCGAGGATGATCCCCCAACGTCCACGCTCGGCGGGCAGGGGCCAGGTCATGGCAACTGCCTCAGCCACGCCCGCACCGTCACCTGGGTCGTCAGCAGTCCGATCAGGGCCGCGGCGGCTGGTAAACCGGGCAGGGCGATCCATAGCGGGGGGGGCAGCGCGGCCAGCCAGGCGAGCATCGGCTCGCCGGTGGTCACGGCGGGCGGTGGGCCTGCCGCGAAGGGGGCGGCGAGGTCGGCCAGCACGAGCAGGACGGGGAGTGCTGCGAGCGCACCGCAGGCGCCGCCGAAACCCGCCATCCGGGTCGCGCGGGCAGCGAAGCGGGAGGCGATGTAGCCGTCGGTGGCGCCGAGGCCGTGGACGATCTCGATCGCGTCCCGTCGCGCCGCCAGCCCCGCGCGGGTGGCCACCGCGATCACCGCCGCGGCGATCGCGGCAACCAGGGCGAGCGCGGCCCAGGCGCAAGCCTCGAGACTGCGGGCCAGGACGGAGAGCCGCCGCACCCAGACGCCGTGGCTCTCCGGCGAGGCGCCGGGTGCCGTGGCCTCCAGCCTGGCGGCGAGCGCCGGCATGTCGGGACCGGCGCCGGCGAGATGCACCTCGATCACTGCCGGCAGTGCGAGGCCGAGCCGGCCGGCGCCGCCGCCGAGCCAGGGGCGCAGCAGGTCGGCCAGTTCGTTATCCGCGAGCGCGCGGGCACTGGCGATGCCCGGCATGCCACGCAGGATGGTCAGCGCGCGGTCCACCCGTGCGCCGCTGCCATCGGCCGCTGGGGCGCCGGGGCGCGGCACCTGCACCGTCAGCACGGACGCCGCGCCCTCCTGCCAGCGCTGCGCCAGCGCGGCGGCGCCGACCGACCCCGCGAGTGCGAGGGCGGCGAGGAAGGCCATGGCGGCCACCACCAGCGGCAGCATGCGGTCGCCCAGCCCGCGGCGCAGGCCAAGATCATCGCGCCCGCTCCGCAGGCTGGGATCATCGCGCCCGCTCCGCGGGCCGGGATCATCGCGCCCGGTGGTATGGGTCCTAGCCATGCTCGACCAGCCTGCCGTGATCGAGGCGCAGGGACTGCCCGGGGTGGCGGGCGACCAGGGCGTCGTTGTGGGTGGCGACGATTACCGTGGTGCCGAGGCGGTTCATTTCCTTGAGCAGTTGCATCAGACGCTCGGCCTGCACGTCGTCGAGGTTCCCAGTGGGTTCGTCGGCCAGCAGGAGGTGGGGCCGGCCGACGACCGCGCGGGCGATGGCCACGCGCTGCTGCTCGCCGCCGGAGAGCTCGGCCGGACGGGCGTCGATCTTCTTGCCGAGGCCGACCCAGCGCAGCATCTCGACGACGTCGGAGCGGACCTGGCTCTCTGGCCGGCCGGCCAGGCGCAGGGGCAGGGCGACGTTGTCGAGGGCGGAGAGGTGAGGCAGCAGGCGAAAATCCTGGAAGACCATGCCGATGCGCCGGCGCAGGAAGGCAAGGTCGCGCCGGGTGCCGCCGCCGATATCGACGTCGAGCAGCGAAAGGCGCCCGCGGGTAGGGCGGACGGCGAGGTGGAGGAGGCGCAGAAGCGAGGACTTGCCGGCGCCGGAGGGCCCGAGCAGCCAGCGGAAGCCGCCCTCGGGGACAACAAAGGTGAGGTCGCGCAGCACCTCGGCCCCCGGGCGGCCGCCCTGGACATAGTGCAGGCCAACGCTCTCCGCCCGGATCATCGTGCGACTCGGTCTCGTCCCATGCGGTCTTGTGCCATCATCGCCCCGCCGAGCGGAAGCGCGGTTGCGCGCGGGGCGCGCCTCGCGCAGACTCAGTGGTCAGAGAAAGCCCTGCATGCGCATCGAATGCCCCTCCTGCTCCGCCGTCTATGATGTTCCCGACCGATTGCTGGCCGGCGGCAAGAAGCTGCGCTGCGCGCGCTGCGCCCATCAATGGGCACCGGAAGAAGCCGCAGCCCTGGCGGCGCCACCGGCTGTTGAGCCCCCCCCTCCGCCGCTGCGCCCGCCGCCGCCGCCGGCCGTCATCGAACCGAGGATTGACGAAGACACGGATCATGAGCACGGGCCGGAGATGGAGTTGCATGTCGAGCCCCAGCGCGCGCCGCGTCGGCGGCCGACGACGGAGTCGCGGCTGCCGGTGATCCTGGCACTCGTGGTGAGCGCCGTGGTGCTGGTCGCCCTGTTGGGAGGCGTGGTCTACGCGCGGGCGGAGGTGATGCGGCTGTGGGAGCCGAGCAGGCGGCTGTTCGGGTGGCTGGGGCTGGGCTGAAGCGCGATCGCTTGGGGCGGTTCAGTCCGAGAGCGTGAATCGCGCGGTTCTTCAACAGGTTGCTGAAGCTTGGCTCGCTTCTCGCACAGCACTTGCGCGGTGTTGATCAGGGGAAGTGCAGCGCTATCGCGGTTCCAGGTGGAACCGCTGTCGCTTTCGTCGTCACGCCGCGTAGCGCTGTATCAGGCCTGCTTCATTTCGATGAGGCTGCGGCGGATCTTGCGGCCGCGCTTGATGCTTTCCTCGATGTAGCCGGGATCGCCCCAGCGCACGGCGCGCGCCATCGCCTGGGCGTCCTCCATGAAGCGCGCCAGCATTTCCAGCAGCGCCTCGCGGTTGTTGAGGAAGACGTCGCGCCACATGGCGGGGTCGGAGGCGGCGATGCGGGTGAAGTCGCGGAACCCCGCGGCGGCGAAGCGCAGCACCTGCTGGCGGCTTTCGTCCTCGAGGTCGTCGGCGGTGCCGCAGATGGTGAAGGCGATGAGGTGCGGCAGGTGGCTGACGATGGCGACGACGCGGTCGTGGTGCGCCGGCTCCATCACCTCGATCATCGAGCCGCAGCGCCGCCACAGCTCGGCGACCTTGTCGTTGGCGGCGGGGTCGGTGCCGGGGATCGGCACGATGAGGCACCAGCGGCCCTGGAAGAGGGTGCTGAAGCCGGCATCGGGGCCGGAATGCTCGGTGCCGGCCATCGGGTGCGCGGGGACAAAATGCACGCCGGCGGGGATCAACGGGCCGACGTCGCGGATGACGGACTGCTTGGTGGAGCCGACATCGGTGACGATCGCGCCGGGCATCAGATGCGGCGCGATCGCCTCGGCCAGCGCGGCATAGGCGCCGACGGGCGCGCAGAGCATGACGAGATCGGCGCCCTCGACAGCCTTCGCCGGGTCCATCTCGACGCGGTGGGCGATGCCGAGCTCCATCACGCGGTCGAGCGTGGCCTGGGTGCGGGCGTTCGCCACCACTTCGACCGCGATGTCGTCGCGCTCCATGGCGATGCGGGCGACGGAGCTGCCGATCAGGCCGATGCCGAGGAGGGCGATGCGCTTGAAGAGCGGCTCAGCCATGAAGATCAACCATTCTGGGTGGCCATGAAGGCGGCGAGCGCGTCCGCCACCAGGCCGCATTCCTCCTCGGTGCCGACGGTCACGCGCAGGCAGTGCGGCAGGTCGTAGGCGCCCATGGCGCGCACGATGATGCCGCGGGTCTTGAAGAAGGCGTCGGCGGCCTTGGCGCGCTCGGCTGTGCCGAAGTCCGAGAGGATGAAGTTGCCCTCGGTTGGGTGGGCGATGACGCCGACCTTTTCCATGGCGGCGGCGAGTTTCGCGCGCCAGACGGTGTTGTGGGCCTTGCTGCGGTCGGTCCAGGTCTCGTCGCCGAGGGCGGCCACGGCGGCGGCCTGGGCGATCAGGTTGACGTTGAAGACGCCGCGGACGCGGTTGATGGCGTCGATCACCGTCGCCGGGCCGTAGCCCCAGCCGACACGCATGCCGCCCAGTCCAAAGATCTTGGAGAAGGTGCGCAGCATGATGGTGTTGTCACCGGCATCGACCAATTTCGCGCCGGCGTCATAGTCGGCGGCCTCGACATATTCGGCATAGGCGCTGTCGAGCACGAGCAGGATGTCCGGGCGGAGACCGGCGCGCAGACGCTCCATTTCCGACTGCGGCAGCAGGCTGCCGGTGGGGTTGTTGGGATTGGCGACGAAGACGATGGTGGTCTCGGGCGTGACCGCGGCGAGCATCTCATCGACGGAGGTGGTGAGGTTGCGCTCGGGGGCCTTCAGCACGCGGCTGCCGGCATAGGTGCCGGCGATCTGGTACATGGTGAAGCCGTGCATGGACATGATGATGTCGGTGCCGGGGCCGCCGTAGATGTGGCAGATGTGCTGGATCAACTCGTCCGAGCCGGTGCCGCAGACGATGCGGGCGGGGTCGAGGCCGAAGCGGGCGCCGATCGCCTTGCGCAGTTCGACCGAGCCACCGTCGGGGTAGCGGTTCATGTCGGCGGCGGCCTTGGCGGCGGCCTCGCGGGCGGCGGGCGGCGGGCCGAAGGGGCCCTCGTTGGACGACAGCTTGATCACCCGGTTGATCCCCGGGAGCTTCGCTTCGCCGCCGACATAGGCGGCGATGGCCATCACTTCGGGGCGGGGGCGCGGGGCGGTCGAGGTCATCAGGTCTCTCCATCCACGGGCACGGCGTAGGCGCCGAGCACGACAGGGGGGCGCTGCGCATCGGCGAGCGCGGCGAGGCGGGGATCGCCGTCGGCAATAAAGCCGGCGACGTCGACGAGGGCATGGGCGACTGGGGCACCGGCCATGCGGCGCAGGATCGTGGTGCCCGGGGTGAAACCGGCCGCGGTCAGGGCGGCGGCAAGGCGGGCGCGGCTGATTTCGGCGGAAAACTCGAGGCCGAGGAGCGAGCGGTCATCGCCGGAGGGATCGGGTGCCGCGGCGGCGACCACGAGGCCCTGCACCTGCGGCGCCCCCTCGCTGCGCGGCGCCCAGAACGGCAGCCGGGCGACGACATGGATGCGTGGCTCGTCGCGGTGCAGCAGGGCGGTCCACCAGGCGTTGCCCGGGGTCTCGTCGTCGGTCGGCATCGGTAGTACGGCGGCAATCGCCGTGCCGGCGCTGACCTCGCCAATCGCCTGGGCGGGGGTGCGATGCACGCGCATGGGCGAGAGCACGCCGAAATGTTCGCGCGCGCAGGCGATGAAGCCGCTCGCGGGGTCGGTCTGGCAGACGGCGATGGTGTAGTTGCCCTGCATCGCCGTGGTGCCGGCGAGCAGTTCGCGCCACAGGCGGGGGATCACCCGGCGCGGCAGTTTTCCGCGGTGGCGGGCCAGCAGGCGGCGGACGATCGAGGCCTCGCGGCCAGGGCGCAGCGGCACCTTGCCCTTGGCGCCCAGCGCGCCGACACGCTCGACCACCTCGGCCCGGCGCATCAGCAGGTCGTGAATGGAGTCATCGAGCCCATCCAGCTCGGCACGCAGTGCCGCGAGCTGTTCCTGGGCCGTTGCCGGCGATGAGTCAGCAGAGGAAGGTGTATTGGACATCGGCGCTTCGGACGTGACGGCCTGCAATAGCGGATGACCCCCGCGATGCAAAGGCGCCCTGGTCCGTGGCCCGGAAGACAAGCAAGGCTCCGCCGGCTCAGGGCCTAGGCCCTGAGACCCCATTTCGTTTGAGCGGCTGGGTCGTCTTCCGTCAGTTGATAACCCCCTCCTTCCCTTGCGTCGCAGGCAATCAACCCGCGCAACCGCCCCGAATACCGTGCAGTCGCAGGGATTTTGATGGCTTCGCCGGTCTCCGCATCGAGATCGTGGGATGGCGACCGAAGGCCGGCGATCCGGCCGCAAGCGGTAATGGGATCCAAGGGCAAAGCCCTTGGCCGGCGGAGCGCCTTCCCTTGCCTTGTGCCTATCGCCGGTACCCCCTGCGCAAGCATCGGTTGCATGCGCGACATTCGCGCCGCATATGGCAATCGGAAACCCGCGTCACCCGCCAGCAGAGGCATGATCCGCACCGCCATGGACCAGCCGGCCCCGTCCGAGCCCAGTCTGCCCGAGATCGACCATCAGCGCGCCGTCTTCGCGGACGGGCTGGTGCTGGAGTGTGGCACGCGGCTTGCCCGGCTGGAGGTGGCGTATCGCACGTATGGCCATCTGAACGCGGAGAAGACCAACGCCATCCTGATCTGCCATGCGCTCACCGGGGACCAGTATGTAGCCGAGACGCAGCCGATCACGGGGAAGCCTGGCTGGTGGGACATGGTGGTGGGTCCGGGACTGCCGATCGACACCGACCGGTTCTTTGTGATCAGCACCAACGTGCTCGGCGGGTGCATGGGCACGACGGGGCCGCGTTCGCCGCGCGATGACGGACCGGGGTTGTGGGGGACGGATTTTCCGCCGGTCACGATCAAGGATATGGTGAGCGCGCAGAAGCTGCTGATCGACCATTTCGGCATTGCCCGGCTGTTCGCCGTCATCGGCGGTTCGATGGGTGGCATGCAGGTGCTGCAATGGGCGGCGAGTTTCCCGGATATGGTGTTCGCGGCCGTTCCCATCGCCACCGCCGCCTATCATTCCGCCCAGAACATCGCCTTCAACGAGGTGGGCCGGCAGTCGATCTTCGCCGATCCGGACTGGGAGGGCGGGCGCTACTGGGAGAGCGGCAAGGTGCCGGCCCGCGGCCTCGGCGTCGCCCGCATGGTCGCCCACATCACCTACCTCTCCGAGGAGGCGCTGACCCGCAAGTTCGGCCGCCGCGTCCGCCCCGGCCGCGAGCTGACCATGTTCGGCGACATGTTCGAGGTGCAGAGCTACCTGCACCACCAGGGCAGCACCTTCGTCCGCCGCTTCGACGCCAACTCGTATCTGACGATCACGCGGGCGACGGATTTCTTCGATCTGGCCGAGGAGCATGGCGGCAGCCTGGCCGCGGCGTTCAGCGGCAGCCGGACGCGGTTCTGCCTCATCTCGTTCTCGTCCGACTGGCTGTATCCGACGGCCGAGAGCCGGGCGATCGCGCGCGCGCTGAACGGGGCGGCGGCGAATGTAAGCTTCGTCGAGATCGCGTCCGACAAGGGACATGACGCGTTCCTGCTCGACGAGCCGGACTTTCATCGCGCACTGGCCGGCTTTCTGTCGGGCTGCGCCGAGCATGCGGGGCTGCCCTGATGGACGGCGCCGTGCCCCCAGACGGCGTGCGCTACGTCGCCAAGAACATGCGGCTCGACCTGCGGCTGATCGCCGACATGATCGCCCCCGGCAGCCGCGTGCTCGACATCGGCTGCGGCGAGGGCACCCTGATCGACCATCTCTATCGCACCAAGGGCTGCGACGCCCGCGGCATCGAGATCGACATGGCGGAGGTGACCCGCGCGGTTGTCCATGGGCTGCCGGTGATGCATGGCGACGCCGATAACGACCTGGCGCAGTATCCCGACGGGGCATTCGACTATGTCGTGCTGTCGCGCACCCTGCAGGCGGTGGAGCGGCCGCGCGAGGTGTTGCGCCAGATGCTGCGCATCGGCCGCAGCGCGCTGGTGAGTTTTCCGAATTTCGGCCACTGGAAGGTGCGCTGGCAGCTGCTGTGGAGCGGACGGATGCCGATGACCTCGGTGTGGGCGCGGCCCTGGCACGAAACGCCGAATATCCACCCCTGCACCATCCGGGATTTCTTCATGCTGTGCGCGGAAGAGGGCTACGTGGTGGAGAAATGGCTGGCCGTCGATGACGCCGGGCAACGCTCGCCGTGGCGCCGCGCCGCGGGGATGGCCAACCTGTTCGGCGAGCAGGCGCTGTTCCAGCTTCGCCGCAAGTGATGGGCAAAGAGGCCGGGCGGGCACGGGGATACTTCGGTATCGGCGTTGAGGGGGTTTCTAAGTCCGCCAATGTCGGGGCGCTGCTGCGCACGGCGCATGCCTTTGGCGCCGCGTTCTGCTTCACGCTGAGCGCCGGTTTTGATGCCCGGGCCGGCCGCCAGGCGGATACGTCCGACACGTCCTTGCACGTGCCGCTCTATCGCTTCGCCACGCTCGATGACCTGGTGCTGCCGCAGCGCTGCAAGCTGGTCGGCATTGAGCGCACCGAGGATGCGGCGCTGCTGCCGAGTTTCCGCCATCCGCTCAACGCCGCCTATATCCTCGGCCCGGAGCGCGACGGCCTGTCGCTGGCTGTGCTCGCGCGTTGCGACCATGTGGTGCAGATTCCGACCCGATTTTCGCTGAATCTCGCGGTTGCCGGTGCCCTGGTGCTGTACGACCGGCTGCTGCAGCACGGCCGCTTCGCCGATCGCCCGGTTATGAGCGGCGCGGGTGGAGAGGCGCCGGAGGCGGGCGGACATGGCGCGCCGGTGTTTCGCCGCAATGTGCCGCAGTGGCTGGTGACCCCGGAGGATGGCGGGGCCTAGATCATGTTTGGTTTAAGTGAACCCAATCATGATCTAGTAACCTATAGAAGAAGAGCGCGGTTCACGCCGTCCGACCGATCGGCCTCAAGCGATTGCGCCCTAGGCCGCGCCGATCGCCTGTTTCGACACGGTGCGCCATCTGTTAGGTTTTACGGACTGAAACAACCGTTTTGCACGATCGGACGCCGTCGATGGATCAGGGACTCGAATTGACCATCCTCATGCCCTGCCTCAACGAAGCCGAGACCTTGGCGACATGTATCGACAAGGCGCAGGCCTATCTTGCCCGCAGCGGAGTCCGGGGCGAGGTCATCATTGCCGATAACGGCTCGACCGACGGGTCACAGGAGATAGCCCGCGCACATGGCGCCGTGGTCAAGGACATCGCCACACGAGGCTATGGCAGTGCCCTGATCGGCGGCATCGAGGCGGCGCGCGGCCGCTATGTCATCATGGCCGACAGCGACCACAGCTACGATTTCAGCGCGCTCGACCCCTTCGTCGCCAAGCTGCGCGAGGGCTACAAGCTGGTGATGGGCAACCGCTTCAAGGGCGGCATCATGCCGGGTGCGATGCCGAAGCTGCATCGCTATCTCGGCAATCCCGTGCTGACCACGGTCGGGCGGATCTTCTTCGGCAGCCCGTGCGGGGACTTCCACTGCGGCCTGCGCGGTTTTGAGCGGGAGGCGATCCTGGCGCTCAACCTGCAGGCGCCGGGCATGGAGTTCGCGAGCGAAATGGTGGTCAAAGCGACGCTCCAGGGCCTACGCATTACCGAGGTGCCGACTATCCTGCATCCTGACGGCCGCTCCCGCCCGCCGCATCTGCGGAGTTGGCGCGATGGCTGGCGGCATTTGCGCTTCCTGCTGCTGTTCAGCCCCGGTTGGCTGTTTCTGTATCCAGGGATGGCGCTTCTGCTGGCCGGTCTTGCCGGCATGATCTGGCTCGCGCCATCGGCGCGGACGGTGGGGGGGGTGACGCTCGACGTGCACTCTCTGCTCTATGCGTCGACCGCCCTGCTGGTGGGGGCTCAATCGATCCTGTTCTGGATTTTTGCCAAGATCTTCGGGTTGCGGGAGGGATTCCTGCCGGAGGATGCCGGGTTCCGGCGGCTGGCCGATCGAATCAGTCTGGAGCGCGGCCTGATCGTCGGACTGCTGCTGCTGATCATCGGCATTGTCCTCGGCGCGGCCGCTCTGGGCAGTTGGAGCAGCGCCGGCTTCGGGACGCTACGGCCGACGGAGACCATGCGGCTCATCATTCCCTCCGCGACAATGATCCTGCTGGCATTTCAGCTGGCCTACGGGTGTTTCTTCATCAGCGTGCTCGAGATCCGCGCGCGGCGATGACCGCGCGCGAGGCTGCCCCTGCAGGTCCGCACTTGTTCAGCCCGCGGAGGCTCCCTAATACACGGCCATGTCCATACTGATCTCCCGTTTCGCCGCCGGTGTCCTTCTGTGTGGGGCCGCCATGCTGAACGCCTCCGCCTGGGCGCAGACCCCTGCCGCCAAGCCGGCAGCCAAGCCCGCGCCCGCCGCGGCGGCCGCGCCGGCGGGGCCCAAGACCATCGGCTCTTTCGATGAGTGGATGGCGGCGACCTATGTCGAGGGTGGGCAGACGGTCTGCTATGCCTTCACCAAGGCAAAATCCTCCGCCCCGGCGATCCCCGGACGCGGCGAGTCGGTGCTGACGGTGACGCAGCGCACCGCGCTGCGCGACGCCGTGGCGCTGACCGCGGGGTTCGAATATGCGGCGAATGCGGTGGCTGATCTCGACATCGACAAGACCAAGGTCGAACTCTACACCGCCAAGCGTGCCGCCTTCGCGCGCGATGGTCACGCCGTCGTCCAGGCCCTCGCCAAGGCCACCAAGGTCACCGCCCGCTCGGCCCACCCGCAGAAGAAAGAGGTCGTCGACACCTTCGGCCTCAAGGGCTTCAACAAGGCCTACGAGGCCATCAGCAAGGCCTGCCCGGCGAAGTGACCACCCTCAGCGCGCCCTCGCCGCTCGACCTCAGCGAGGCGGACCGCGCCCGCATCCTGGCCAAGACCGCCCGCTTCGCCCCCCCTCCGGCCCAGTTCGCCGACGGCCGGCGCGACCTCGTCGGCCTCTCCCGCGAAGAACTCGCCGAGGAACTCGCCGCCATCGGCGAGGCGAAGTTCCGCGCCAAGCAGGTGTGGCACTGGATCTACCATCAGGGCACCACCGACTTCTCCCGCATGTCCTCCATCGCCCGCCCGACGCAGGATAAGCTCGCCGAGCGCTTCGTCATCGGCCGCCCCGAAGCCGCCGTCGTGCAGACCAGCACCGACGAAACCCGCAAATTCCTCTTCCGCTTCCGCGACGGCCAGGAAGCCGAAACCGTCTACATCCCCGACCGCCGCGAGGACCGCGGCGCGGTCTGCATCTCCTCCCAGGTCGGCTGCACCCTCTCCTGCAAGTTTTGCCACACCGGCACGCAAAACCTCGTCCGCAACCTCGGCGCCGCCGAAATCGTCGGCCAGTTCATGGCCGCGCGCGACAGCTACGGCGAATGGCCGAGCCCCAAGGGCGACACCCCCCGGCTGCTCTCCACCATCGTGCTGATGGGCATGGGCGAGCCGCTCTACAACTACGAAAACGTTGCCAAGGCGATGCGCATCATCATGGACGGCGAAGGCATCGGCCTCTCCCGCCGCCGCATCACGCTGTCCACCTCCGGCGTCGTCCCGATGATGGACCGCTGCGGCGACGAGCTCGGCGTCAACCTGGCCATCTCGCTGCACGCCGTGCGCGACGACCTGCGCGACGAAATCGTCCCCCTCAACCGCAAATACCCCATCAAGGACCTGATCGCCGCCTGCCGCCGCTACCCCGCGGCCTCCAACGCCCGCCGCATCACCTTCGAATACGTCATGCTCAAGGGCATCAACGACAGCGAGGCCGAGGCCCACGAACTCGTCCGCCTCATCGCCGGCCTGCCCGCCAAGGTGAACCTGATCCCCTTCAACCCCTGGCCAGGCAGCCCCTACGAGACCAGCACCCAGTCCGCCATCGACAAGTTCTCCCGCATCGTCATGGACGCCGGCTTCTCCTCGCCCGTGCGCGAACCCCGCGGCCGCGACATCCTCGCCGCCTGCGGCCAGTTGCGCACCGAAAGCCGCCGCCAGCGGGCGAGCGAAGCGTGACCGACGCCCCCGAGGACGGCCCGACCCGCGCCGCCGTCGTCCTGCCCTGGGAACGCCCCGACCGTCACGAAGCCAACCGCGCCGCCGAAGCTCGCCTCGCCGAAGCCGTCGGCCTCGCCGCCTCCATCGGCCTCGTCGTCGTCCACACCGCCATCCTGCCGCTCCGCGCCCGCCAGCCCGCCACCCTCCTCGGCACCGGGCAAGTCGCCATGCAGCACGACCACATCGCCGAAGCCCATGTCGACGTCGCCATCGTCGACGCCCAGCTCACCCCCGTCCAGCAACGCAACCTCGAAAAAGCCTGGGGCTGCAAAGTCATCGACCGCACCGGCCTCATCCTCGACATCTTCGGCGAACGCGCCGCCACCCGCGAAGGGTCCCTCCAAGTCGAACTCGCCCACCTCGAATACCAGCGCTCCCGCCTCGTCCGCTCCTGGACCCATCTCGAACGCCAGCGCGGCGGCTTCGGCTTCCTCGGCGGCCCCGGCGAAACCCAGATCGAGGCCGACCGCCGCCTGATCGGCGACCGCATCGTCCGCCTCAAGAAAGAACTCGAACAGGTCCGCCGCACCCGCGGCCTCCACCGCACCGCCCGCAAACGCGTCCCGTTCCCCGTCGTCGCCCTCGTCGGCTACACCAACGCCGGCAAATCCACCCTGTTCAACGCGCTGACCGGCGCCGGCGTCGTCGCCCGCGACCAGCTCTTCGCAACCCTCGACCCCACCATGCGCGGCCTCCGCCTGCCCTCCGGCCGCCAGGTCATCCTCTCCGACACCGTCGGCTTCATCAGCGAACTTCCCACCGAACTCGTCGCCGCCTTCCGCGCCACCCTCGAAGAAGTCGCCGAAGCAGATGTCATCCTCCACGTCCTCGACGCCGCCCACCCCGACAGCGCCGTCCAACGCGGCGACGTCCTCGCCGTGCTCGATGCCATGGTCAAAGACGGCACGCTGGACGCCGACTGGCGCCGCCGCAGCATCGAGGTGCTCAACAAGTCCGACCTGCTCGGCGGCGTGCAGTTCATCCAGGCGCGTACCGACGCGATCCCGGTTTCGGCCATCACCGGCGAGGGGCTGGAGGCACTGAAGGGCGCCATCGACCTCAAGATCGCCGAGGGCATGGATATCGCTGCCTACACCATCACGCCGGGCGATGGGGCGCGGCTGGCCTGGCTGTATCAGCACGGCGAGGTGATTGATCGGCGCGACGGCGAGGACATGATCCATGTCACCGTCCGGCTGCTACCGGCCGACAAGGCGCGTTACGAGCGTAGCTTCGCGACCTAGGTCATGATTGGTTCAAGTCAATCCAATCATGATCGAGCACCCTGTTGAAGAAGAGCGCGATTCACGCTTTCTGACCGATCGGACTCAAGCGATCGCGCTCCAAGCCGGGTTCACGGCACCAGCGCTACCCAGCGCATCAGCGCCAGGCGACCCTCGCGAATACGCCGGATGCGCCGCAACCAGTATTCCGCTTCCGCTACCAGCGCCGCAGCTTCCGTGGGGGCCGGGCGGGAGCCGCGCAGCTTACGCACCACCACCTTCCAGCCATGCAGGGCCAGGCGCGCATGCCGCGCGGTCTCGTTCTCTACCACCCGCAGATCGCAGCCGAGCAAGTCCATCATGGAGGGAATTTCGGCGGCATCCTGGCCTGCGGGGTCGATGCTCTGGACCACCATGACCTGGCCACCAGGCTTCACGGACTTGACGAGGGCCGCCAATATTGCGTCGCGGCGTTTGCCGCCGAGCACATCGAGCGCCAGCGCATGGTGATACGCGGCCACCGGAAACGCCGGCGTCTCGGGGTTCCAGGCCGACACTGTTGCCCGCTTGGCCAAGGCCTTGCCGGACCGCTGCAAACGCCGCGCGGCGATCTCCACCAGCGCCGGATCGGCCTCGAAGCCTGCCACCCAGACGCCGAGATCGGCCGCGATCGTCCGCGCCGGACCGCCTGGCCCGACGCCGACCATCAAGACCGTATGTGCCGCCGACAACCCGAATGGTGCGGTCAGCCGCTTGATCTCGTCGGCACCGCCGGGCCAGAGGAATCCATCGCCCCACAGGGCTTCCGCCTGGGCGAGACGCTGCGGTGTCCATGGGCTGGACGCGCCGTGGACCGGGCATTGCTCGGTCATAGAGTCGTCGGACGCGGAGTCATCGGGCGCGGCGACCAGCGAGGCCGGCGTCATGACGCGATTGCGACGAAAAATCCTATCCAGCAACGTCACGCCCATGCGCGCCCCGAAAGTGTCAGCGCGCTGGACTCTGCACTCGCGAGCTTAAGTCTTCCTTACTGCCGTTAGGATTCGGCGAACTCCGTCAGCACATAGCGCACGGTCTCGGTACCCACGACCGAGGGCTTGTGGCGATGGGCCTCGCCGGCGGGGATATGCAGCATGTCGCCCGGCCCGGCTTCGACGGTGTGGTCGTCGAAGCGGTAGCGGATTCGACCGGCGAGAATGAAGATCGAATGCCCGGTGACGCACCATTTTCCCTCCGGCGCGTCTAAGGGATCGGGCGCGCGCTCCTGGTATCGCAGCGCGATACCGAAGCCGGTGACGGCCTCGCGCAGTTTCATCCGCGGCGTGTGCTGCTTGAGGGGATAGTCGGCGGCGGGGAACAGATAGGGGCTGGTGCTCATCAGGCTAGCTTATACCAGAACCCGTTGATCGTGGCTCTTCCACGATCAACGGGTTCTGGTATGCGCGACGGGTTGGTGGGCCGCGGCGCGCGAAAACAGAACTGATGGCATGGGTCGCGATCAGCGAGGCTTGGTTTCAGCCAAGAAGGTTGACGCCGGCGAGGGGCGGCGCGATGTCCACCGGCAACCGGAGACCATCATGCAGAAACCCGACCCGACCTGGTTTGCCTTCCTCGCCATGGCCTTCGCCGTGGTCGGCCTGACCGGCATGTTCGTCGCCTTCGCCGCCCCCCTCACGTACCAGCGGGCCTGGTATCGCGAGCAGGCGCTGAATGATGCCCAGGCGGCGCTGTCCGCGCCCAACGCCGCCGAGATCATCGGCGCCATGCGTGCCCGCCTCGACGACAGCGCCGACGCCCTGCTGCCTTTCGGTGGCGACATGTCCGCCCGCATCGCCGCCGAGCGAATCGCCATGGAGCGCCGGTTCACCGTCGATGCCGAGGCCACCATGACCCGGCTGCGCTGGCTGCTTGCCGTGGTCACCCTTGCCGCCGCCGGCTTTGGCGCCATGATCATGGGCGCGGCCGGCAGGCCGCGCCGCGCGCCTCAGGACAGTGCCGCTAGGACCGGGCCCAGCGCGCGGTAATCGGCGGCCCGTGGGGTGTTCGGCCGCCAGGCGAGGCCGAGCACGCGATGCGCCCCGTTTCCCGCCAGCGGTCGTAGGACGACGCCGGTGCCCTCTGTAATCCCGGCATCGACGGCCATCTTCGGCAGCAGGGTCACGCCGAGCCCGCCGGCCACCATCTGCACCAGTGTATGCAGGCTGGTCGCCGCGAAGCCGTCGCCGCCCGGGGCTTCTCCGCGCGCGAAACCACAGGCGGCCAGTGCCTGGTCGCGCAGACAATGGCCCTCCTCAAGCAGCAACAGTTTCTCCGCTGCCAGCGACACCACCTGCACCGCCGCCTCGTTGGCCAGCCGATGCCCGGGCGGGAGGGCGGCGACGAAGTCGTCCCGCCCGGCGGTCAGAGTGTCGGCCCCGGCGCAGGCACACGGCAAGGCCAGCAGCGCGACGTCGAGACCGCCGGATTGCAGCCGCTCCAGCAGCCGCTCGGTGGTGTCCTCCCGTAGATAAAGGACCAGGCGCGGGAACGCCGCCCGCAGCGCCGGCATCAGCCGTGGGAGCAGGAATGGTCCGATGGTGGGAATGACCCCAAGCCGGAGCGGACCACTCATTGGCGCCCGCGCCGCGTCCGCCGCCTCGACGATCGCGGTGAGGCTGGCCATGGCGGTACGCGCACGGCCAACCAGTTCCCGGCCGATGGCGGTGAACACCACCCGCTTGCCAGCCCCGCGATCGAGGATCGCCGCGTCGAGCTGCCGCTCCAGGGCCAGGATCCCGGCTGAGAGCGTTGACTGTGTCACCGCACAGGCGTCCGCCGCGCGGCCAAAATGGCCAAGCTCGGCGAGAGCTATGAGGTAGCGCAGTTGCTGCGGCGTGGGGAGTGGGGTCATAGGTGCTAGGTTTACATGGCATTGCGGCGTCCGGTGAACAGATTGCACGCGTGCGGTTTCGTTTCATCGACGATTAAACATTGACCAGCAGGATGGCGCGCACTCTGAGGACGCCACCCATGCCCGCTCCGCCCGACCGGTTCCTGGCATTCGCCTTCGCCGCGGCCGACCTTTTGGTCGAGACCGAACTCGACGGCACGATCACCTTTGCCGCCGGCGCCTTTGCCAGCCGCTTCGGCGCGGGGCCGGAGCAGTTCGTCGGCGGTCGTATCAGCCGCTTGTTTGCCCCTGCGGACCAGGCCGCGCTCGCGATGGCGATGGCCAGCGTGACGCTGCGCGGCCGCATCGCGCCGTTGACCCTTCGGCTTGCGGACGCGGGGGGGACCGCCTTAGCTGTAGCAGCGATGCTGCGATCCGGCCCGCCGCCGCGCCTGGCCATCACCATTGGCCCGATTCCGGCGAGCCCGGGCGGCGGCGTGGCAACCGGCAAGCAAGGAGGATTTGAGACACCGCTTCTGTTTGTCCGCGAAGCGGAGCTGGCGCTGCGTGCTGGTGGCGATGCGCGGCTTGGGCTGCTTGAGGTCGATGGCTGGGCAGAGGCGCGCGCACGGCTGACACTCGAGGATCTCGAGGTGCTCCGCCGCGGCATTGCTGCCACGCTGGCCGAGGCTGGCGCCGGGGTCTTGGCGGGCGAGATTGCCGATGGCCGCTACGGCATCCTCGGCAACGGCACCCTCGATCTGCCGGATATCGCCGAACGGATCCGCAGTCTCCTCGGTGCCAGTCCGGCTGCCCGACTGACACGGGTGTGTGATACCGCATTCAGCCTTGCTCCGCCCGATCTGACGCCGGCTCAGGCCGCGCGCACATTGCGCTATGCTGTCACCCGATTCACCGCCGGCGGCCATAGTGCCTTGGCTGAGGATGGCGGCGGAAACGGGCTGGGAGGCATCATCGTCGCATCCGAGCAGCGCGCGCGGGCAATGCGCGAGGCCATCGCTTCGCGGCGTTTCCGCTTGCAGTTCCAGCCTATCGTGGCCCTCGATGGGCTCGCGGTTCACCACTACGAAGCATTGCTTCGTCCCATCCGGCTGGAGTCATACCCCAGCGCGACGACACAGGACTTTGTACTGTTCGCCGAAATGGTCGGCTTATCGGAGGAGCTTGATCTCGCCGTGATGTCGGAGGCGCTGAGCGCCCTGCGGGCAGCCCCCACGGCCAGCGTTGCGATCAATATTTCGGGGCTTTCAATGCAGAGTCATGGTTTTCGCATGCGCGTAGCCGAGTTGCTTGCCGACGCCGGAGATCTCGTTGGAGGCGGCGCGCGACCGAACCGGCTCCTCGTCGAACTCACCGAGACCGCTGAAATCGAGGACATGACCCAGGCGGCTGGTGCGATCGCCGCCTTTCGTGACCTTGGCGTGCCCGTTTGCCTCGACGATTTCGGGGCGGGGGGGGCGGCCTTCCGCTACTTGCGCGAATTCGGCGTCGACTACGTCAAGATCGATGGGCTCTACGTCCGCGCCGCCACCCGCGGCCCACGCGAGCGTGGCTTTGTCGCCTCCATGGTCGAACTTGCCGGCACTGTGGGCGCGCGCGTCGTCGCCGAAATGATCGAGACCGAGGAACAGGCGGCGCTGATGCGCGACCTCGGTGTGCAGTATGGTCAGGGGTGGCTGTTCGGCCGACCGGGGACGCTTCCGGGTTCCCGCAGGTAACGGATTCTTGCCTGCATCCGACGCGCTGGCGATCCTGTAGACAGGCGATGAACGACCTGTTGCGGAGACTACCACATGCGCGGACTTGGCCCCTTCCTGCGTGACGCCTGGCGGCTGGCACTGCCCTATTTCCGCTCGGATGAGCGATGGTTCGCCCGCATCCTGCTGGCCTCGATCGTCGCGCTCAATCTGATCCTGGTCGGGCTCAACGTCATCTTCTCCTATTGGAACCGTGCCTTCTACGACGCGCTGCAGGCCAAGGACCTGACCGGTTTCTGGGAACTGCTGCTGCTGTGGCGCAATGACGAGAAGGGGTTCATGCCCGGCTTCTGCGGGCTGGCGGCGGTGTTCATCCTGCTCGCCATCTACCGCACATACCTTGGCCAGTGGCTGCGCATTCGCTGGCGCGCCTGGATGACCGAACAGTTGATGGGCGACTGGCTGGCCGACCGCGCCTATTGGCGCATCGCGCTGGCGGCCGGCAGCGCCGGCGGCTATGGCACCGACAACCCAGACCAACGCATCGCCGACGACCTCAGGGATTTCGCCGACGACACGCTGTCGCTGTTTCTTGGCCTGATCTCGTCCGTCGTCACCCTCTTCAGCTTCATCACCATCCTCTGGACCCTCTCCGGCCCAATCGAGCTGCTCGGCGTCACGATTCCCGGCTACATGGTCTGGGTGGCGTTGCTGTACGCCGCGCTTGGCACCGCGCTTACCCACAAGATCGGCAAACCACTAGCTGCACTCAATTTTCGCCAGCAGCGCGTCGAGGCCGATTTCCGCTTTTCGCTCGCCCGTATGCGAGAAAACCTGGAGGGCATCGCGCTTTATGGTGGCGAGGCCCAGGAGCGTGCGGCCTCCGGCGGCCGCTTCGCCGCGGTGATCGCAAACTGGCGCCAGATCATGGACCGCACAAAGCTGCTCAATGCCTTCACCTCGGGCTTCGACCAGATCGCCGTCATCTTCCCCATCGTCGTCGCCGCGCCGCGCTACTTCACCGGCGAGATCGCCCTCGGCGGCCTGATGCAGACCACAGGCGCCTTCCGCAGTGTCGAGGGCGCGATGGCCTGGTTCGTCCATGCCTATAGTTCGCTCGCCTCATGGCGCGCCACCGTCGATCGTCTGACCGCTTTCCGCTCCGCCATTGCCGCCGCCCGCGCGGCGCCGCCTGGCGTCACGGTGTCCAGCACCGAGGCGGCGGACCTCACCTTGCGCGGGCTCTCGCTGCACCTTCCCGAGGGTCGTTCACTGATGAAGGACCAAAACCTGGTTCTTGCCCGCGGCGAATGGGTCGCAATCAGCGGCCGCTCGGGCGCTGGCAAGTCGACCGTGTTCCGCGCGTTGGCTGGGCTGTGGCCCTTCGGCTCCGGCCATGTCGAAGCCCCACCGGGCCGCCGCCTGTTCCTCCCCCAGCGGCCGTATCTGCCGCTGGGAACATTGCGGCGCGCGGTGACCTACCCAGACGCCATCGACGCCCATGACGACACTGTCGTGCGAGCCGCCCTGCGTGACGTCGGCCTGGCACACCTTGAACCGCTGCTGGACGCTGAGGAACCCTGGGGCCAGCGGCTCTCCGGCGGTGAACAGCAGCGCCTGGCGATCGCCCGCGCGTTGCTCATCCGTCCGGAGTGGCTGTTCCTCGACGAAGCAACCGCCAGCCTCGACACCCAGTCCGAAGCGGAGCTTTACGCCCTGCTGCGGGCCAGGCTGCCGGACGCCACCATCGTCTCCATTGCCCACCGCACCACCGTCACCGATCTGCACGGGCGTAAACTCGTGCTGGGCGAGGCAGGCCTGGTGGCCGGCTGATCAGGCCTCGCCGTCGACCGGCAGGCCCGCAAGCACCCGGCGGGCCCGGTCGATGTCGAGCTGCCCTTCCCACCAGGCGACGAAGACGGTCGCCACCGAGTTGCCGAACAGGTTGGTGATGGCGCGCGCCTCGCTCATGAACCGGTCGATCGCCAGCACCAGCACGATGCCCGCCACCGGCACTTTGCCGTTCAGCGTCGCCAGCGTCGCCGCGAGGGTGATGAAACCGCCGCCGGTAATGGCCGCGGCCCCTTTCGAGGTCAGCAGCAGCACGACCAGGATCAGCGCGTAGTCGCCCCAGCTGAGCGGAATGTTCAGCGCCTGGGCGATGAAGGTGATCGCCATGGTGAAGTAGATCGAGGTGCCGTCGAGGTTGAAGGCGTAGCCGAGCGGCACCGTCAGGCCGACCAGCGGCCGGTTGCCGACCAGCCGCTCCAGCTTTTCCATCAGCGTGGGCAGCGCCGCTTCGGACGAGGAGGTGCCGAGCACGATGAAGAATTCCTCGCGGATGTAGCGCAGCAGAGGCCAGAGCCTGAGCCCGGTGATGCGCATGACGATCTCGAGCATGACGAAGACGAACAGCGCGCAGGTGATGTAGAAACAGGCCATGAGAAAGCCGAGCTGCGTCAGCGTGCCGATGCCATAGCGCCCGATGGTGAAGCTCATCGCGCCGAAGGCGCCCAGCGGCGCCACCCGCATGATCAGCGCCACCACTCGGAACAAAGCCGCCCCGGCATCGTCGAGAAAATGCACCACCAGCTTGCCGCGCTCGCCCATGCCCGCGATGCCAATGCCAAACAACAACGAGAAGAACAGCACCGGCAGGATGTCGCCCTTGGCGAAGGCGCCGACGATGGTGTCGGGAATGATATTCAGCAGAAACTCGGCAATGCCGACATGCGGCGCGTTCGTGTAGGTCGCGACCCGCGCCTTGTCGAGCGTTGCGGGGTCGATGTTCAGGCCGGCACCAGGCGTGAGCACATGGCCGACGATCAAGCCGATGATCATCGCGAAGGTGGTGAGAATCTCGAAATAGACGATGGCCTTCAGGCCGATCCGGCCGACCTCGGCGGTGTCGTTGAGCTTGCCGATGCCGACCACGACCGTGATGAAGATGATCGGCGCGATCAGCATCCGAACCAGCTTCACGAAGCCGTCGCCGAAGGGTTGCATCAGCACGCCGATCGCCGGCCAGAAATGGCCGAGCACGATGCCAGCGGCGATCGCGATCAACACCTGGATGTAGAGCGCCTTGGACTGATTTGCCTGGATCATCCTGCCCTCTTTGGGCCTTCAACCGGCCCGTTGAATGATCCCTTGTTGCACCTGTCGGCCGCGCCGCGCCAGAGCGAAAACAACTCACTCTTGCCCTGCCGGGCCTGTCCGCTATGGTCCGCCGCCCCCTTATCCGCTTCCTGCCGAAGGATCTGCGCATGCCCAGCTACGTCATTGCTCCCCCGCCCGTGAGTTCCGTCCCGGTCGCCGGTGGCGGCGCCTTTCCCGTCCGCCGCGTCTTTTGCGTCGGCCGCAACTATGCCGAGCACGCGCGTGAAATGGGCTCCGATCCCGACCGCGAACTGCCGTTCTTCTTCTGCAAGCCGGCCGACGCGCTGGTGACGGAGAATGCGGATTCGCCTTATCCGACGATGACCCGCAACCTCCATCACGAAATGGAGCTGGTGGTGGCGATCGGCAAAGGCGGCAGCGACATCGCCGAAGCCGATGCCCTCTCCCACGTCTGGGGTTACGCCGCCGGCCTCGACATGACCCGGCGTGACCTGCAGAACGCGGCCAAGAAGGAAGGCAAGCCGTGGGACATGGGCAAGGGCTACGACAAGTCTGCCCCGATCGGCGATCTCGTCCCGGCCTCGGCCTTCCCGAACCCTACCAAGGGCAAGATCGAACTGAAGGTGAACGGCGCCGTCCGCCAGGTGTCCGACCTCTCCAAGCTGATCTGGAGCGTGGCCGAGACGATCTCCTACCTTTCCAAGCTCGTTGCCCTCGCCCCCGGCGATCTCATCTTCACCGGCACCCCCGAGGGTGTGGCCGCCGTGCAGAAGGGCGATCTCCTCGAGGGCGTTGTCGAGGGGGTCGGCACGGTGCGGACGCGGATCGTCTGATGCGGCTCAAGGTCGCCACCTGGAACATCAACTCGCTGCGGCTGCGCCTGCCGCTGCTGCAGCGGGTGATCGCCGAGCTTGCGCCGGACGTCGTCTGCCTGCAGGAGACCAAGGTTCCCGACGAGCTGTTCCCCGTGGCGGCCCCGGCCGAGCTCGGCATGCCGCACGTCGCCTATCGCGGCATGAAGGGCTACAACGGGGTGGCGATCTTCTCGCGCATTCCGCTCACCGTTCTGCCGAAGACGCCGGACTGGTGCGGCAAGGGCGACTGCCGGCATATCGGCGTTACGCTCGACATTCCGTCCGGCCCGGTGGAGTTGCACGACTTCTACGTACCCGCCGGTGGCGACATTCCCGATCGCGAGGAAAATCCGAAATACGGCCACAAGCTCGATTTCGTCGCCGAGGCCACCGCCTATTTCAAGAAGCGCAAGTCGCTCACCCGCACCATCCTGGTCGGCGACCTGAACATTGCGCCGCTGGAGCACGACGTCTGGAGCCACAAGCAGCTACTCGACGTCGTCAGTCATACGCCGCCGGAAACCGAGGGGCTGACGACCTGGCTGGATACGAAATTCTACGACGCCCTGCGCCATTTCGTGCCGGCCGACGAGAAGCTCTACACGTGGTGGTCCTATCGCAACAAAGACTGGAAGGTCGCCAACCGCGGCCGCCGGCTCGACCATGTGTGGGTCACCCCCGATCTCAAGGACGGTCTGGTTTCCCACACCGTCCACACCGAAGCGCGCGACTGGCCGAAAGGCTCCGACCACGTGCCAGTCTGCGTCGAGATCGAGGTCTGACGGCCGCCTAGCCGACCGACAGGCCGATCGCCGTCCACACCGCCAGTTCGTCGACCAGCACGAATGCGCGGATGATTTTGCCATCGACAATCTCGAGATGGCTGATCCCCGGGATGTTCACCGGCGCGCCCGATGGTGCGCCAAAGGCGCCACGGCCGGTATGCGTGCCGGCGATCCTCCAGCGCAACGCCACCCGGGTCGGGCGGCCCGGATCGGTGCGGGTGATGATGTTCTCGACCGACAGCCGCGCATCTGGAAAGGCGGCGAGGTAGGACATCACCCAGGCGTCGAGCCCATCATGCCCGAAGGCCGCCCGGCCGCAGGGCAGATGCAGGTTCACCGCCGGATCGTAGGTGTCGCGGATGACCGAGAGATCGGCGTCGTTCCACAGCCGCAGCATCGCCGCGGCCGCCTGCGCGCCGGCGGTGCCATCGTCGATGACCGTGGTATCGGCGTTGAAGTCAGGCATCGGCATCTCCGCGCCTTCGACCGCCATGACGCCGGCGCGCTGGCGGCCCCAGTCCATGGGATCGATGCCGAGCTGCAAGGCGATCGCCGCCTGGTCGCGCACGAGCCATTCCTCGACGATGATGCCGTCCCGCATCAGGCAATCCGCCACCGTCCGCGCCCAGACCGGCTTGCCGGTCGCCGGACCGAAGCTGCCATCACCGCGATGATGCATGGTCGAGACGATACGATGCGACGAATAGCCGTTGCCGCGCTCGCCGCCGGAGAAGATGACATCCTCGCCGAGCAGGCGGCGATCGGGGAAGCCATGCAGCGTCTCCTCCGTGCCTGACACCACCAGGCCGACGCCGAAACTGTCGCCAAAGGCCGTGTGCATGACGACATCTTCGGCATACCAGCGCCGGATCAGCCCGATCCCGCGGCCTTCCCAGATGCGCGCGGTGATGCCGATGATGTAGTCGGTGAGGGTTGCGTATTCGTCGGTGAAACTCATCGGTTCAGCTCCATATGCATGCCAGCCGGCAACCGGCAGGACGCGCGGATCACCAGCCGGCCGGGTATGATGACGCGCCGCGGCGGTGCCTCGGGATCAGCAAGGCGCTCGAGGATCAGCGCCACGGTCGCATCGACCATGGACAGCACCGGCTGGGCATATGTGGTGAGCGCGTAGCCCGGCCAGGCCGAAGGGGGAGCGTCGTCAAAGCCGACGATCGAAATATCTTCCGGCACCCGCAAGCCAAAGTTCGACCGCGCCACGTCCATCGCCGTGATCGCCATCTGGTCGGACGCGCAGAACACTGCATCCGGCCGGTCGGTGCGCGACAGCAGGCTGGTCATCGCCTTCCATGCGCCGGTCTCGGAAAACCCACCGACCTCGACGATCGGCTCCGGCAGCCCGTGCGCGGCGCAGGCTTCACGAAAGCCGCGCTCGCGCTCCCGATTGGTGGAAGCATTGGGATCACCGGCGAGAAAGGCCGGCCGTCGATGCCCGCCGTCGGCGATGAATTCCCCGATCGCCCGTGCCCCATCCCGATTGGCACCCGTTACCGACGAGGAGGCTGTGCTGCGGCTCGTGCGATTGAACAGCACCACCGGAATGCCCGCCGCCCGGCATTCGTCGGCCAGCCGCGAGGACACCGTCGTCGCCGCCAGCACCAACGCATCGACCTGGTAGCGCATGATCTGCTCGAGCTCGGGATCGGCATTGCCGTCGCGCGGCGCGGTGAACAGCAGGATGCGATACCCCTCGGCCTGCAGCCGATTTGCCAGCGCCTCGAGCATCCCGGGATAGAGATGGTTGGCCAGGCTGCCGACCGCCACGCCAACCATGCCGGTCCGCCGCGTAATCAGCGAGCGCGCGATCAGGTTTGGCCGATAGCCGAGTGCCGCCGCGGCCTGGAGCACACGCTCGCGCATCGCCGCCGACGAACTGGCCCCCGGCGTGAACGCCCGCGAGACCGCCGACTGCGATACCCCCGCCAACCGCGCAACGTCGTGCGCGGTCACGGGAATGCGGGTGGAACGGTCAGGCTTGGTGCTATCGGGCATGGCAACGCATCGTACCTGTTTGCTCGCTCATGCCCAACTCCTCCCGGCTTGAAATGCGCATTGACATCCGGGCGATCGTGAGTTTGCATCCGTATGCAGGAACGTCAACCGCACGGTCCGGGCCGTGCCTCGGGGGAAGAGCCGAATATGAAACGCACGCTCGCATTTGTCGCCACGCTGGCTGGCATGCTCGCCGCCGGCGCCGCGCACGCCGCATGCTCTATTGGCGGCAGTGGCGAGGTCAGCACGCTGTCGAATTCTTTCCCCTCGCTCGAGGTGGTCGCCGCGGCGATGCGCGAATGCAGCGCGGGGGCGGTGAAGGTCACGACCAAGCTCACGACCGACAACCAGGCCGAGACGACACAGGCGCTGAAGGCGGCGAAGTCGCCCTATGGGCTAGTGGCGCTGACCAATGGCTCGATCACGCCGGCGCAGGCGGCGGGGCAGCTGCGGCCGTTGAATGACTTCGTCGCCAAATACAAGGCGAAGTACAACATCGAGGACTCGATGCTGATCAAGTTCGGCAACGACGTCATGGCGATCGCGTTTCAGGTGAATGCGCAGCATCTGTTCTATCGCAAGGACATCCTTGACGCCGCCGGCATTGCGCCGCCGAAAACTTACGACGAGGTTCTCGCCGCCGCTGCCAAGCTCAAGGGCGCTGTCGGAATCGAATTCCCCCTGAGCGGCACTTACAAGTCCGGCTGGAACCTGGCTGAGGAGTTCGTCAACAACTACCTCGGCATGGGCGGGCAGTTCTTCAAGGACGGCACGGCCGAGCCGGCGTTCAACAACGCGGCCGCGATCAAGACGCTTGAGGTGATGAAGCAGCTGGTGGGTTACATGTCGCCCAACGCGCTGGCGCTCGACACCGGCGCCTCCGCCCAACAGTTCATGCAGGGCCAGGTCGCCATGGCCAACATGTGGGCCTCGCGCGCCGCCAACATGGACGACCCGCAGCAGTCCAAGGTGATCGGCAAGATCGAATTCGCCGCCGCCCCCACCATCATGGCTGCCGGCAAGCCCGCAACGACGCTGTGGTGGGATGGCTGGGCCATACCGAAGAACTTCGAGGGCGATCCCGAACTCGCCTTCCAGGTGATGATGGAAGGTCTCAAGGAAAGCGTCGTCCAGGCCAATAACGGCGTCGCGATCTGGACCCGTTCGGTCTACAAGCCCGGCCGCTTCGCCATCGGCACCGCCGAATCCGCCCGCGCCGGCGCGCCACCCTATCCGATGGTGCCGCAGCAGTCCCTCGCCCATGACGCCATCGGCGCGCATATCGGCGACTTCCTGGCCGGCAAGACGACCGCGGAGAAGGCGCTGGCCGATGCGACCGAAACCTATGTTGCCGCGGCCAAGGCCAAGGGGCTGCTGAAGTAGCGGGAACGGCGAGGCTGCGCGCGGACCGATCCTGTGAACACGCGCAGCTTCGCCGGTTTTGTCGCCCCCTCCGTCGTGGCGATGGTGCTGCTGATCCTTGCCCCGCTGATCGGCACCGCCTGGCTCTCGATCCACGAAGGCTATGTCAAGACCGAACTCGCCGAGGTTCGCACGGTCGTCCCGCTGTTCGGCGGGCTTACGCGCGTCGAAGTCCAGAAAGTGCCGCAGGCGGTGCGCGACGCCGATGGTCGCCCGGTGCGGATCTGGAACTATGTCGGGCTCGACAATTACGGCAATGTGCTGCGCATCGACCGCCTCGCCGCAGGGCTCTCCGCCGCAGCCGCTGGCGGCGTCGACTGGATCACACAGCTCTACCGCGATATCACCACGATCGAGTTCTGGAGCGCGCTCGAGTTCAGCCTGCTCTACATCGCCGCCACCACGCCCTGTGTCCTGCTGCTCGGCTTCACCGTCGCGCTCGCCGTTGACCGCACCGCGAAACGCATTCGCGGCGCCCTCATCTTCGCCTCCCTGCTGCCCTTCATCATCACTCCCGTCGTCGGTGCGCTGTCGATCTACTGGCTGTTCCTCGACGGCGCCGTCGTCAACGCCGCCCTGCAGGCGCTGGGGTTTTCGAAATTCTACTTCCTCTCGACGGCGACCTCGATCCGCTCGCTCATCATTCTCTATGGGGTGTGGCACGTCACCCCCTTTGCCTTCGTGGTGCTCTACGCGGGCTTGCAGACGCTGCCGCAGGATGCGCTGGAGGCGGCCGAGGTGGATGGGGCAACGGCCTGGCAGCGGCTGCGCTTTGTCACGGTGCCGCATCTGGCGCCGCTGTTCGCATTCGTCACCCTCATTCATGTGATGGATGCCTATCGGGTGTTCGAGCCGGTGCTGGTGTTCGGCTCCAATCTTTATGCGAATTCGTTGCAGTATATGACGTATCGGATCCTCAATCTCGAGGACAACTACAGCAAGGCCGCGGCGGCCTCGCTGCTGACCGTGGCGGGGATCCTGGTCCTGCTGGTGCCGATGCTGCGGCGGACTTGGCGGGAGCATCGGGCGGCATGAGGCGGGCGCCTTCTCCCTTGCTGTCGGCGGCGAATGGCGCGTTCCTGGCGCTGTGGGTGTTCGCCGCGGCGTTTCCCTTCGCGTGGATGGCGCTGCTCTCGCTGCGCGCGCCGGTCGATGCCTTCGCGCAGCCGCCGCTGCTGTTCGCGCCAGTCACCTTCTCGCATTTCTATCAGGTGTGGGTCGTCGACGGGTTCTGGCACCAGGCGATCAACTCAGCCGTCATCACCCTCGGCACGGTCGGCATTTCGCTGAGCATCGGCTGCCTCGCGGCCTATGGGCTGGCCCGCTATCGCGGCTCGCTCGGCTTCTGGCTGCTGATGGCGGCGCTGGTTTTTCGCGCCATGCCGCATGTGGTCCTGCTGACCGCGTACAAACCGGCGTTCTTCCAGCTGGGGTTGTGGAACCGCTATGAGACGCTGATCGTTGTGCTGGTCGCGATCAACCAGCCCTTCACCATCTGGATGCTCCGCGGTTTCTTCGTGAATATTCCCGCCGAGCTTGACGAGGCCGCCCTCGTCGATGGCTGCACCCGCCTGCAGGCGTTCCGCCGTGTCATCATGCCGGTGATGTGGCCGGGCGTGATCACCGCCGGGCTGTTCTCGTTCCTGCTGGCCTACAACGACTATCTCATCAGCTCCCAGCTGATGAACGGCGACCATATGACCATGACCGCCGCGTTATCGAACTACATGAATTCCAACGACGATGCGGTGAAGCTGCTGCGCGGCATCGCCGGCGCCGTCTCGGTGTGCATCCCCCTCATCTTCCTCATCCTCTTCTTCCAGCGCCAGATCGTCGCCGGTCTCGTGCAGGGCGCGGTCAAGGGCTAAGCCGACACAAGGAGACCCGGCAACGTCCACAGCTACCGGCAGACCGGCAAGAGCGGCTCCTGGCACGACCGCATGCTATGGTACAGCCCGGCCGGTGTTGGCTCCAACGACACCTATGCCGTTTTCCAGAAGGACCATCACATCCCCTTCCTCACCGGCTTCCCCGATCGCATTGACAACACCGCCTACGCCCGTTTCGGCGGGTGCTCATCGACATCCCTGACCTGTTTCTGCCGATGGGCGCTGATCAGTTGCCGCAGGAATAGGCGCCCTCCTACCCCAACCGCCCCGCCGCCACCTGCTCCGCCAGCCGCATGAACAGCGGCACCGCCGCCTCGAGATCAGCGAGCCGCAGTTTCTCCTGTGGCGTATGCGCCTCGCCGATATCGCCAGGTCCGAGGATGACGCAGGGCGCCAAGGCCTGCAGCTCCGAGGCATCGGTGCCGTAGGGGGCGGTCAGCGGTGCTTGGTTGGTCTGCGCTGAACAGAGCTGGATCAACGGATGATTGGCCGGCAACTCCGGCGGAAATCCCTCACGCGCCTCGCTGAGCGCCAGCCCCGCCCGCGCCGCCGCGGATCGCACGGTGTCCACCACCGGCGTCGGATCGAGCTTGGCGCTGTAGCGGAACTTGATGCGCACCGTCGATTTCGGAACGGTCACGTTCACCGCCGCGCCATGATTGTCGATCGTCAGGTTGAAGTCGCTGAACGGTGGCTCGTAGTCGACATCATGCAGGCTCGGGTCGGTCCGCAGCCGCAGGTACATCGCCTTCATCTCGGCGAGAAACTCCGGCAGGTCCCAATTGGCATTTCGCCCCTTGCCCGTGCTGCTGTGCGCCTGGATGCCGCTCGCCACCGCGGTGAAGGCGATGTGCGCCCGATGCCCGCGCACCGGCCGCAGCCGCGTCGGTTCCGCCACCAGGATCGCGGCCGGCGCCGCCCGCCGCGCCAGCGCCGAGCGACCGGCGATGATCCGCGCCCCCGCCTTCGTTGTCTCCTCATCGGTGGTGAACAGCAGCGTGATCGGCACGCTCGCCGGCAGTGCCTTCGCCGCGACGATGCAGGCCGCCACCGGCCCCTTCATGTCGGTGCTGCCAAGGCCATGCAAATACCCGCCCTCGATCCGCCCGGACCACGGATCCTCGCTCCATCCGGTATCCGGCACCGTGTCCATATGCCCCGAGAAGGCCAGCCCGCCCGTCCCGCCGCGATGCGCCACCAGCGCCCGCTTCGGAACCAGCGCCTCGTCGAGATAGTCGAGATGCTCGATCTCGAACCCGTCGAGCGCCTGCTCGATCCGGTCGGCGACCTTGCGGTTGGAGACGAAGCTGCGGCTGTCGATGGCGACAAGATCGGCGGCTAACGCAAACAGTTCACTGGACATCGGTTGACCTCGGAGACGTGCGGCGCCAGCCTGCCGTCAACAGGAGGCTGGAGCAATGGACGTCGCCTATCTCGACCCGCGCAGCGGAGACACTTTCCCGATCGACACCCCGCGCTGGTGCGGCCGCGACCTCGCGCCGTTGCTGTTGACCCCCCTGCCCGGCATCACCCGCGACGCCATCGACCGCGGCGAGCGCAGCCTGTGGCGCTACCGGGCGAGCTTCCCGATGCAGGTCGCCGATCCCATCAGCATGGGCGAGGGCTGCACGCCGCTGGTGCGCCGGCGGGTGGCCGGCGCCGATGTGCTGATCAAGTGCGAATGGTTCATGCCGACGGGGAGTTTCAAGGATCGCGGCGCCAGCGTCATGCTGTCCATGCTGCGCCAGCAGGGCATCACCGAGGTGCTGGAGGACAGTTCCGGCAATGGGGGGGCCGCGGTGTCGTGCTATGCGGCGGCGGGGGGGATGCGGGCGACGATCATGGCGCCGTCGTCCACCAGCCCCGCCAAGACGGTGCAGATGCGCGCCCATGGCGCGACCGTCGAGCTGATCCCGGGCTCTCGCCAGGCGACCGCGGATGCGGCCGTCGCCCGGTCGGCCAGCGTGTTTTATGCGAGCCATAACTGGCAGCCGTTCTTCCTGCAGGGGACCAAGACGCTGGCCTATGAGCTGTGGGAGGATCTTGGGTTTCGTGCGCCGGACAATGTCATTGTGCCCTGCGGCGCCGGCTCGAATGTTCTCGGCTGCGAGATCGGCTTCTCCGAGCTGTTGCGGGCGGGGGAGATCAGCGCCATGCCCCGCATCTTCGCGGCCCAGCCGGCGAACTGCGGCCCGATCGGGGCGGCGTTTCTCGCCGGCTCCGACAGCATGGTCGACAGCCCGGTGAAGCCGACGATGGCCGAGGGCACTGCCATCGCGCAGCCGATCCGCCTGCGCGAGGTGCTGGGCGCGCTGCGGGAGACCGGCGGCGGGGCCGTGCTGCTGAGCGAGGAGGAGATCGGCGCGGCCACACTCGATCTGGCGTCCAAGGGCATCTACGTCGAGCCCACCTGCGCCCAGGCCGCCGCTGCGTTCGGACGGCTGCTGGAGAGCGGCGCCATCACCGCCGAGCAGACGACCGTGCTCGTCATGACCGGCACCGGCCTCAAGGCCACGCCGCGCATCGCCGAACTTCTGGGAGTGACCCTGTGAGCAAGCGCATCGCCCTGCTGGGCTTTTCCATCGAGTGCAACCGGTTTGCGCCGATCGCCACCGAGGCCGACTTTGCCACCCGCTCGCTGTTCCGCGGGGCGGAGATGATCGCCGAGGCGCGGGCGGCGGCGCCGCGAATGCTCGGCGAGCTTCCGGGGTTCGTGGCCGACATGGATGCCTCGGGACCGTGGGAGCCGGTGCCGATCGTCATCGCCATGGCCGAGCCGAACGGCCCCACCGAAGGCGGCTTCTTCCGCCGGCTCGTCGCTGAAATGGAAGCTGGCCTGCGCGCGGCCGGCAAACTCGATGGTGTCTACTGCGTCATGCACGGCGCTGGCCTCGCGGAGGACGACGATGACCCCGAGGGGACCATCCAGACCATGGTCCGCACTGTCGTCGGCCCCGACGTGCCTGTCGTCGCCAGCTATGACCTGCATGGCAATATCTCCGACGCCGACGTCAGCACCATCGATGCCTTCATCGCCTATCGCACCAACCCACACATGGACATGCGCGAGCGCGGCATCGAATCCGCCCAGGTCCTGCGCCGCCTGATGGGGGGCCTGAAGACCCACATCGCCCGTGTCCGCCTGCCGATCGTGCCGCCCACCGTCACCATGCTCACCGCCAAGGATGCCCCAAATCGCCCTTATGGCGAGCTCATCGATCTGGGCCAGCAGCGCATGGCCGAGCCGCCCTACGCCGGCCGCGTCCTCAACGTCTCCGTGATGGGCGGCTTCGCCTTCGCCGACACCGCGTTCAACGGCCTCACCGCCGTCGTCACCGCCACCGACCGCGCCGCCGCCGAGCACCTGGCGATGGAACTGGCGAAAGAAGGCTGGGCCCGCCACGCCAAGTTCCATCCCACGCTCACCACCCTCGAGGACGCCGTCAAACTCGCCCTCGCGGCCGGCCACAACGGCAAGCCCCCGCTGATCTTCGCCGACGTCGCCGACAACCCCGGCGGCGGCGGGCGCGGCAACACCATGTTCATCCTTGAAGCCTTCCACCGCGCCGGCGTGCGCGACGCCCTGGTCGGTGTGATCCACGACCCCGCCTTGGCCGCCGAAGCCCATGCTCTCGGCGAGGGCACCCCATTCGATGCCCACTTCAACCGTACCAGCGCGTCCGACTTCTCCAAGCCCTTCCACGCGCCGGCCACCGTCCGCAAACTCCACCCCGGACCGGTCCGCTGCCGCCGCGGCATCTTCGCCGGCGGCACCGTCGATCTCGGGCCCTCCGCCGCGATCGACCTCGGCGGCATCACAGTCGTCGTCGTCTCCCAGCGCGTGCAATGCGCCGACCCCGCCTTCTTCGAGGATTTCGGCCTCGACATCGGCAAGGCCCGCGTCGTCCATGTGAAATCGCGCGGCCATTTCCGCGGCGGTTTCGACGAATTCTTCCAGCACGCCCAGGTCATCGAAGTCGACGCCCCCGGCCTGACCTCGCCGATCCTGCGCCACTTCGCCTGGAAACACCTGCCGCGCCCGGTCGTCCCGCTCGATGCGCATGTGACATGGACTCCGCCCGCATGAAGCTCGCTGACCTCCCCACCCCCTGCCTCGTCCTCGATCGCGGCATCCTGCAACGCAATCTCGACGCCATGGCCCGCGCCGTTGCCCGCCACGACGTCGCCCTGCGTCCGCATATGAAAACCGCGAAATCCATCGATGTTGCCAAGCTCGCCCTCAACACGCCCCTCGCGCGCGCCCAGGGCATCACCGTTTCGACCCTCGCGGAGGCGGAATATTTCGCCAGCCACGGTATCCTCGACCAGCTCTACGCCGTCGGCATCACCCCGCAGAAGCTCGACCAGGTCGCCAAGCTCAACGACGCCGGCGCCGAGGTGAAAATCATCACCGATGACGCCGATGTTGCCGCCGCCATCGCCGCCCACGCCACGCCGCCCCGCACCCTCATCGAAGTCGACTGCGGCGAAGCCCGCGGCGGCATCGATCCCGAGAGCCCGGCCCTGCTCGACATCGCCGCCCGCCTTGGCCCCGCGCTCGCCGGCATCATGACCCACGCCGGCCATAGCTACTCCGGCCGCTCCCTCGCCGACATGGCCCGCATCGCCGAAGCCGAACGCCTCGGTGGCGTACGCGCCGCCGAGCGCCTGCGCGCGGCCGGGTTCCAGTGCGACATCGTCTCGATGGGCAGTTCGCCCACCGCCCTCTACGCCAACTCCCTCGATGGCATCACGGAAGTCCGCGCCGGCGTCTACATGCTCGGCGATCTCTTCCAAGCCGAAATCGGCACCCACGGCCACGACGACATCGCCGTCACCGTGCTCACCAGCGTCATCGGCAAACGCCCCGCCGAACGCCGCATCCTCGTCGACGCCGGCGGCCTCGCGCTCTCGAAAGATCGCAGCACCGAAGCCACGCCGCACGATTTTGGCTTCGGCCTCGTCCTCGACATCAACGGCCATCGCAGCCTCGGCACCTCCCTGGTCAAACGCGCCAACCAGGAACACGGCGTCATCGATCTCGACCCCACGATCGACGCCCCCTCCTTCCACATCGGCGACAAGCTCCGCATCGCTCCCAACCACGTCTGCATGACCGCCGCCGCCCACGACCGCTACTTCGTGGTCGACGGCTCCGACGACGTCATCGCGATGTGGCCCCGGGTGAACGGCTGGTAGCACGCGGATCCAAATCTCGACCGGGCGACCAGGTTGCCTCGCCTAATTTGGAAGCGCGTGGTGGCGATTTAAATATCCGAGTCAGGTACGGCCGCCCTGCCGCGTGCCATGTAATCCAGGAGCGCCTCATCGATCGCCGGATCGATCGGGGGCGGTTCGTATTCGCGTAGTGCGCGTTTCCAGATGGCATTGGCCCGCACCGGCATATCCTGGGCCCCTTCGGCTTCCCATTGCTCGACACTGTTGTTGTCGGCGAGGTTGGAGCGGAAGAAGGCGGTTTCGAAGTTTGCCTGTGTGTGGGCGCAGCCGAGGAAGTGGCTGCCGGGGCCGACTTCGCGGATGGCGTCCATGGCCTGGCCGCTTGCGGTGAGGTCGACGCCGTTCATGAAGGCGTGCCACATGCCGGCCTGGTCGCAGTCCATGACGAATTTCTCATAGCCGATGGCCAGCCCACCTTCGAGCCAGCCGGCGGCGTGGAGGACGAAGTTCACGCCGCCCATGAGGGTGGCGTTCATGGTGTTGGCGGATTCGTAGGCAGCCTGGGCGTCGGCGACCTTGGAGGCGCAGAGGGCGCCGCCGGAGCGGAAAGGGACGCCGAGGCGGCGGGCGAGGGCGGCCATGGCGTAGAGGACGAGGGAGGGTTCGGGGGTTCCGAACGTTGGAGCGCCGGACTGCATCGATATGGAGGAGGCGAAGCTGCCGAGGATGACGGGGGCGCCGGGGTTGACGAGCTGGGCGAAGGCCATGCCGGAGAGGGCTTCGGCGAGGGTGACGGTGCAGGTGCCGGCGACGGTGACGGGGGACATGGCGCCGGCGAGGATGAAGGGGGTGGTGAGGTTGGCCTGATTGGCGCGGGCGTAGACCTTCAGCGCGCCGAGCATGGTGGCGTCCCAGGTGAGGGGCGAGTTGGCGTTGATCAGGCTGGTCATGACGGTGCGGGGACGACCCGATGCGGGGTCGATCCAGTTATCGCCGAAGAGGAGCTGCGCCATGTTGACGCTGTCCTGGGCGCGTTCGGGGGCGGTGACGGAGCCCATGAAGGGTTTGTCGCTCCAGCGCATGTGGGCGTAGAGCATGTCGTAGTGGCGTTTGTTGACGGGCAGATCTACGGGTTCGCAGATCGTGCCGCCGGAGTGGTGGAGCCAGGGGGAGGCGTAGGTAAGTTTCACGAAGTTGCGGAAGTCTTCGACGGTGCCGTAGCGGCGGCCGCCGTCGAGGTCGCGGACGAAGGGGGAGCCGTAGTTGGGGGCGAAGACGGTGTTGCGGCCGCCGATGGTGACGCTGCGGGCGGGGTTGCGGGCGTGCTGGATGTACTCGCGAGGGGCGTGTTGCTGGATCAGGCCGCGGCAGAGGCCGCGGGGGAAGCGGACGCGTTCGCCTTGCACGTCGGCGCCGGCGGCGCGCCAGAGGTCGAGGGCTTCGGGGTCGCCTTTGAAGTCGATGCCGATTTCCTCGAGCACGGTGTCGGCGTTGTGCTCGATGAGGGCGAGGCCTTCTTCGCTGAGGACTTCGAAGGGGGCGAGCTGGCGGGTGATGAAGGGGACGCTGTCGATGGCGTGGGCGAGGCGGGCGGCGCGCTTGGCGTCGCGTCCGGCGCCGCGGCGGCCGCTGCGGGGGGCGGTGTCGGAGGGCATGGGTCAGGACTCCAGCGGGGCGGCGTCATAGCGGGTGGGGAAGGAGCCGTCGGCCATGTGGCGGAGGGCTTCGGCGATGGCGGCGAAGGAGCGGGCGGCGGCGCGGCTGCTGTGGCGGGCGCGGAGGTAGCCGTGAACCAGGCCGGGTTCGCAGCGGAACAGGGTGGCGACGCCGGAGGCGGCGAGGAGGGCGGCGTAGTCTTCGGCGTCCTGGCGGAGGGGGTCGATGCCGGCGGCGATGATGGCGGCGGGGGCGAGGCCGGTGAGGTCGCGGGCGCAGAGGGGGGCGAACTCGGGGTCGTCCTTGGGGATGCGATGTTCGCCGCCGGCGTAGAGGGCGCGGTAGCCGCCGGAATCGCGGACGGGGAGGAGGGGGGCGTCGAGGTTGCGTTCGCCGTTGCGGAAGGGATCGCCGCCGAGGCCAGGGTAGATGAGGAGCTGGCCGAGGGGCTGGGGGGAGGCGAGGCGTTTGAGACGGAGGCAGAGCGCGGCCGCGAGATTGCCGCCGGCGCTGTCGCCGCCGAGGATGACGCGGCGGCCGCGGGCTGTGAGGTGGCGGTAGGCGGCTTCGGTGTCGTCGAGGGCGGCGGGGTAGGGGTGTTCGGGGGAGAGACGATAATCGAGGGAAACGACTTCGATGCCGGCGTCGCGGGCCAATTCGGCGCATACGTCGTCGTGGCTGTCGAGGCCGCCGACGACGTAGCCGCCGCCGTGGAGGTAGAGGAGGGTGACGGGGCTGGTGGTTGTTGCGGAGGTGTAGTGTCGAGCGGGGAGGGAGCGGGTGGGGCTCGTTGCCGGGATGAAGATGTCGGTGGCGATGATGCCGGGGGGGCGGGGGGCGCGGAAGGCGTCGCACATGCGGTTGTAGATGGTGCGGTTTTCTTCGGCGGTCGCGCGGTTGGTGGCGGCGGGATAGAAGGATTCGGTGCGCGCGATGAAGGCGGTGACTTCGGGATCGAGCATGCGCGAGAGCGCGGGGCTGGGCACGCCGCGGGGCTTGGCGCTGCTGATGGCGCGGCCGGCGGCGTCGGGTTTGGGCAGGGGTTTGTGGGCGTCGCGCAGGGCGGCGAAGCGGGCGGCGATGGCGGGTGGCGCGGCGGTGGCGCGGCCGGCCTTCATGTCGACGTGGAGGAGCATGTGTTCGCCGGTGGCGAGCAGGCGCCCATCGTGGGCGTGGTGGAGGCGGTGGAAGAGGTGGACGCGCTTGTCGTCGGCGCCGAGGATCTGGGTGGTGGTGTAGTAGGGATCGAGACCCTTGATCTCGCTGCGGTGGACGATGTGGGTTTCGGCGGTGAAATAGCTGAATCCGGTGGCGACGTAGGCCAGGTCGACGCCCATCAGTTTCAAGAGCGCATCGGTGGCGTTGGTGCAGACCTGGAGGTAGCGGCTCTCGGTCATGTGCTGATTGTAGTCGACCCAGTCGGCGAGGACGATGCCGTCGTGCAGGCGGAGCGGCTGGGAGAGGTCGTCGGGGAGGGACGCCTTGGCGTGGCCGGTGGCGTAGAGGCTGGCTTCGTAGGCGGCGAGGACGGCGCCGGCGCCGAAGTCCTGCGTCTTGAGGGCTTGCATGACGGCGACGAGGCAGTCGTCGCGGCGGCGCTCGAGGTCGCGGTGGGTGAGGCCGCCGGCCTGGGCGTCGGATTGTTCGGTGACTTTGTCGATGAGGGCGTCGGTGAGATCGGGAACGTCCATCAATTTGGTCCAGGGCAGTTTCAGTGCGGGACCGAACTGGGCCATGAAGTGGCGCATGCCGGCTTCGCCGCCGGCGAGGCGGTAGATCAGGAAGGTGCCCATGAAGGACCAGCGCAGGCCGGCGCCGTAGCGGATGGCGTCGTCGACTTCTTCCGTGGTGGCGACACCATCGTTGACGAGCCAGAGGGCTTCCCGCCAGAGGGCTTCGAGCAGGCGGTCGGCGATGAAGCCGTCGATCTCCTTGCGGACGTGCAAAGGTTTCATGCCGATGGAGGCGTAGAAGACGCGGGCGCGTTCGATGGTGTCGGGGGTGGTCTGGGCGCCGCCGCAGAGTTCGACGAGGGGGAGGAGGTAGACGGGGTTGAAGGGGTGGCCGACGGTGAAGCGGCCGGGATGGCGCATGCCGGATTGCAGCTCGGAGGGCAGGAGGCCGGAGGTGGAGGAGCAGATGAGAGCGTCGGGCGCGGCGTGGGCGTCGATTTCGGCGAGGAGGCGCTGCTTGAGGTCGACGCGCTCGGGGGCGCTTTCCTGGATGAAGGCGGCGCCGGCGACGGCGTCGGCGACGGAGGTGGCGAAGCGCAGCGTGCCGCGGTTGGCCATGGGGGCGAGGGTCATCCGGGCGTAGGCGCGGGCGGCGTTGGCGAGGACTTCGCCGACGGTGCGCTCGATGTCGGGCGCGGGGTCGTAGACGGCGACGTCGTGGCCGTTGAGGAGGAGGCGGGCGGCCCAGCCGGCGCCGATGACGCCGCCGCCGATGACGGCGGTTTTCATGCCGCGCCCCGCAGCTTGAGTTTCTTGCGGACGTCGGCGGGGCCGAGAATGCGGACGCCCATTCCATTGAGAATGTTTACGGCCCGCTCAACGAGCATGCCGTTGGTTGCTTTGACGCCGCGCGTGAGAAAAATGTTGTCTTCGAGGCCGACGCGGACGTTGCCGCCGGCGAGGGCGGCCATGGCGACGTAGGGGAGCTGGTGGCGGCCGATGGAGAAGGCGGAGAAGATGCAGCCTGGCGGCAGGTTGTGGACGAGGGACATCAGGGTGAGCGGGTCGTCGGGGGCGCCGTAGGGGATGCCCATGCAGAGCTGGATCATGACGGGGTCGTCGATCAGGCCTTCGGCGATGAGCTGCTTGGCGAGGACGAGGTGGCCGGCGTCGAAGACTTCGATTTCGGGGCGGACGCCGAGGGCCTGGACGCGGCGGGCCATGGCCCGGAGCATGCCGGGCGTGTTGGTCATGACGTAGTCGCCCTCTGCAAAGTTCATCGAGCCGCAGTCGAGGGTGCAGATTTCGGGGAGCAGGGCGGTGACGTGTTCGACGCGTTCCTCGGCGCCGACCATGTCGGTCTGGGCCATGTTGAGGGGGAGCGGGTTTTCGGTGCCGCCGAGGACGAGGTCGCCGCCCATGCCGGCGGTGAGGTTGATGACGATGTCGGTGCCCGACGAGCGGATGCGGTCGACGACTTCGCGATAGAGGCTGGTGGCGCGGGCGGGGCCGCCGGTTTCGGGGTTGCGGACGTGGATATGGGCGATGGCGGCGCCGGACTTGGCGGCCTCGACGGCGGAGGCGGCGATCTGCGCGGGGGTGACCGGCACGTGTTCGCTCTTGTCGGTGGTGGCGCCGGCGCCGGTGATGGCGCAGGTGATGAAGACGTCCCAGTTCATGGCAGGCTCCTGTTCAGGCGCGCAGGCGGTCGTTGCGGGGATCGAAGGGGGATTCGGGGATGACGGTGGCGGCGTGGCGCTGGCCGAGAATATCGATGTCGAGCCGGGTGCCGGGGGTGGCGAGGTCGGGGCGGACCATGGCCAGCGCGAGGGACTTGCCGAGGCGCCAGCCGTAGCCGCCGGAGGTGGCGCGGCCGATGATTTCGTTGTTGTGGTAGATCGGTTCGGACCCGCGGGCGTCGGCGTCGGTGACGCCGTGGACTTCGAGGGTGACGTAGCGGTTGGCGAAGCCGCGGGCCTGCCAGGCGAGGAGGCCGTCGCGGCCGATGAAGTCGCCCTTGTCGGGGGCGACGAAGCGGTCGAGGCCGGATTCGAGGGCGGCGTATTCGATCGAGAGTTCGCGTCCGACCAGGCGGTAGGATTTCTCCAGGCGGAGCGAATCCATGGCGCGGATGCCGAAGGGTTTGAGAGCGAGGTCGGCGCCGGCGTCCATCAGGCGATCGAAGATGTAATTCTGCATTTCGATGGGGTGGTGTAGTTCCCAGCCGAGCTCGCCGACATAGTTGACGCGCAGCGCGCGGGTGGTGGCGGCGCCGAGGTTGATGGTTTTGCCGGACAGCCAGGGGAAGGCGGCGTTGGAGAGGTCGGTGTCGGTGAGGCGGGAGAGGAGGTCGCGGGAGCGGGGGCCGGCGAGGACGAGGACGCCGTGCTGGGTGGTGACTTTTCGGAGTGTCACGCTGCCGTCGTTCGGCAGGGCGTTGGAGAAGTAGTCCCAGTCATGGGATTCCAGTGCGCCGGCGCCGACGATGTAGAAGCGGTCGGGGGCTTCGCGGAAGACGGTGAATTCGGTGCGGACGCCGCCCTGGGGGGTCAGGTGGTAGCACAGGCCGATGCGGCCGGTTTTTTGCGGCAGGCGGCCGGCGACGAAGCGGTCGAGCCAGGCGGCGGCGCCGGGGCCGGAAAGTTCGAATTTGGCGAAGGCGGACATGTCGAGCAGGCCGACGTGCTCGTGGACGTGGCGGCATTCGTTGCCGACATGTTCGAAATAGTTGGAGCGGCGGAAACTCCATTTCTCGACGATGCGGCCGTCGATGGCCGGCGCGTGGTTTTCGTTGAGCAGGACGTCGGTTTTGGCGAGGGCGGCGGCGTCGAGCGCGTAGCCGGGGGGGGCGAACCAGTTGGGGCGCTCCCAGCCGAAGACGGAGCCGAAGACGGCGCCGAGGGCTTTCATGCGGGAGTAGCAGGGGGTCTGCTTGAGCGGGCGCGCGGCGGTGCGTTCCTCGTCGGGATAGTGAACCGTAAAAACCTTGGCGTAGGCTTCCTCGTTCTTTTCCTTGAGGTAGCCGCGGGTGGCGTAGGGGCCGAAGCGGCGGGGGTCGACCCCCATCATATCGACGGTGGGTTCGCCCTCGACGATCCATTCGGCGAGCTGCCAGCCGGCGCCACCGGCCGCCGTGATGCCGAAGGAGTGGCCTTCGTTGAGCCAGAAATTGCGCAGGCCGGGCGCAGGGCCGACGATGGGAGAGCCGTCGGGAGTATAGGCAATGGCGCCGTTGTAGACCTGCTTGACGCCGACCTCGCCGAAGGCGGGGACGCGGGCGATGGCGGTTTCGATGTGCGGAGCGAGGCGCTCGAGATCTTCCTGGAAGAGTTCGTATTCGGAGTCGTCCGAGGGGCCGTCGACGTAGCAGGCGGGCGCGCCCTGTTCGTAGGGGCCGAGGAGGAGGCCGCCGTTTTCCTCGCGCATGTACCAGGAGGAATCGCTTTCGCGCAGCACGCCCATTTCGGGCAGGCCCTGGCGGCGGCGCTCGAGGATGGCGGGGTGGGGCTCGGTGACGATGTATTGGTGCTGGACGGGGATGACGGGGATCTCGATGCCGACCATGGCGCCGGTGCGGCGGGCGAAGCTGCCGGTGGCGGAGACGATGTGCTGGCAGGTGATGTCGCCCTTGTCGGTGCTGACGCGCCAGTCGCCGGAGGGCAGGCGGGTGATGGCGGTGACCGATGTGTAGCGGTTGATCTCGGCGCCCATGGTGCGGGCGCCGCGGGCGAGGGCCTGGGTGAGGTCGGCGGGCTGGATGTAGCCGTCCTCGGGGTGCTGGATGGCGCCGAGAAGGCCGTCGGTGTTGCACAGCGGCCAGATCCGCTTGACGTCATCGGGGGTGAGGAAGCGGACATCGACGCCGATGGTTTTGGCGACGCCGGCGTAGAAGCGGTACTCGTCCATCCGGTCCTGGGTGCGGGCGAGGCGGATGTTGCTGACCTGGCGGAGGCCGACGTTCTGGCCGGTTTCGGCTTCGAGGCGCTTGTAGAGGGCGACCGAGTATTTGTGGATCTGGCCGACGGAGTAGCTGAGGTTGAAGAGGGGGAGGAGGCCGGCGGCGTGCCAGGTGGAGCCGGAGGTGAGCTCCTTGCGTTCGATCAGGACGCTGTCGGTCCAGCCCTTCTTGGCGAGATGGTAGAGCGTGCTGACGCCGACCACGCCGCCACCGATCACTACCACGCGTGCCTGGGTGCGCATGCCCCGTCTCCCCGTCGTTATCTTTGTTTCGTCTGCCAGTCGGCCGCCACGTAGTAGGGCTGGTTCGACGGCGGAAGCAAGGCGCGGCCGAGAATATGGTCGGCGGCTTTTTCGGCTAGCATGATGGTGGGCGCGTTGAGGTTGCCGGTGGTGATGCTGGGCATGATGGAGGAATCGACGACGCGCAGGCCGTCGACGCCGATGACGCGGGTCTCGGGGTCGACGACAGCCATGGGGTCGTCGGCGCGGCCCATCTTGCAGGAGCAGGAGGGGTGGTAGGCGCTTTCGACCTTGGCGCGGATGAAGTCGTCGATGGCGGCGTCGTCAGTGACGTGGCTGCCCGGCTGGAGTTCGGCGCCGCGGTATGGGTCGAAGGCGGGTTGCGCGAAGATCTCGCGGGTGAGTCGGACGCAGGCGCGCATCTCGGTCCAGTCGTCGGGGTGGCTCATGTAGTTGAAGCGGATGAGCGGCTTGTCGGTGGGATCTGGCGAGGCGAGGCGGACATGGCCGCGGCTCTTGGTGCGCATGGGGCCGACATGGGCCTGGAAGCCGTGGCTGCTGGCGAGGCTGCTGCCGTCGTAGGAGATGGCGAGCGGGAGGAAGTGATATTGGATGTCGGGCCAGCGGATGCCCGGACGGCTGCGGATGAAGCCGCAGCTTTCGAAATGGTTGGTGGCACCGAGGCCGCCCTTGGTGAGGAGCCAGCGCAGGCCGATGAGGGCCTTGGCCAGCGGGTTCATCGACGAATAGAGGGTGATGGGCTGGGTGCAGGCATACTGGAAATAGAACTCCAGGTGGTCCTGCAGGTTTTCGCCGACGCCGGGGCGGTCGGCGAGGACCTGGATGCCGTGGGCGTGCAGCTCGGCGGCGGGGCCGATGCCGGAGAGCTTGAGGAGCTGGGGGGAGTTGATCGGGCCGCCGGCGAGGATGACCTCGCGCCGCGCGGTGGCCGCGCGGTCCTGGCCGTGCTGGCGGTAGCGGATACCTGAGGCGCGATGGCCGTCGAAGGTGATGGATGTGGCCAGCGCGTGGGCGCGGATCGCGAGGTTGCGGCGGGAGCGGGCCGGGGTGAGGTAGGCCAAGGCGGCGCTACAGCGGGTGCCGGCACGGACGGTCATGTCCATGCGGCCGAAGCCTTCCTGCTGGTAGCCGTTGACGTCGTCGGTCATCGGGTATCCGGCCTGGCGCCCGGCCTCGATCCAGGCGCGATAGAGCGGGTTGGTGAGGGGGCCGTAGCGGGTGTCGAGCGGGCCGTCGCCGCCGCGGTAGGCGTTGGCGCCTTCGTCGCGGCGCTCGGCGCGGCGGAAATAGGGGAGGACGTCGGCATAGCCCCAGCCGGTCGCGCCCTGGTCCTGCCAGGATTCGAAATCGAGCGGGTTGCCGCGGATGTAGACGAGGCCGTTGATGGAGGAGGAGCCGCCGACGACCTTGCCGCGCGGGGTGTGCATGCGGCGGCCGTCGAGATGGGGTTCGGGTTCGGTTTCGTAGAACCAGTTGTAGCGCGGCATGTTCATGGGAATGGACAGCGCGGAGGGCATGCGGATGAACACCGAGCCGTCGCCGCCGCCATATTCGAGCAGCAGGACGGTGGTGGCGGGGTCGGCGCTGAGGCGGTTGGCGAGCACGGAGCCCGCCGAGCCGGCGCCGACGATGATGTAGTCGAAGGCCTCGCTGGTCATGCGTCGCGGGTAACACCTTGGGGGCGGGGGGGCAAATCCGCTACATCGCAGGCCGCATGGGAGATTGAACGATGACCGATCCGGTTGCGCCTGAGTTTGTCGCGTTTGCCAACCGGCTGGGGGATATCGCGGCGGCGATCCTGCGGGAGAAGGCGGCGGCGGCGCCGGCGGTCGAGATCAAGCCGGATGGAACGCCGGTGACGGACGCGGATCGGGCAGTGGAACAGGCGATCCGGGCGGAGATCGCGCGGGCCTATCCGGGCCACGGCGTGCTGGGTGAGGAATTTCCGGCCGAGCGGGCGGAGGCCGAACTCGTGTGGATCGTCGATCCGCTCGACGGAACGAAGGAATACACGCAAGGGCTGCCGCTATGGGGGTTCCTGCTGGCGCTGTGTCATCGCGACCGCTTTGTGCTGGGGCTGGCGGATCAGCCGCAACTCGGCCACCGCTGGGTCGGCGCGGATGGGCATGGGACGACGCGCAACGGGCGGCCGGTGCGGACACGGGCCTGCGGCGGGCTCGGTGAGGCGGTGATCAGCACGATGGGATACGACACGTTCTGCCGGCATCGCCACGACACGGTGGCGCCGCTGCGGGGGCGGGCGAAATCAACCGTGACGGCGGATTCGTTCTACGTGTTCGGGCTGCTGGCGGAAGGGCGGGTTGACGCGGTGGTGTCGGACGGGTTCGCGCTGCATGACCACGCGGCGCTGGACGCGATCATGCGCAACGCGGGGGCGACGGTGACGGACTGGCAGGGGCGGGCGCTGCACCGCGGGCATAGCGGGACGATCCTGGCGGCGGGGGATGCGCGGGTGCATGGGGAGATTCTGGGGATGCTTGGGTAAGGCAAGGCTCCGCCGGCTCAGGGCTGCGGGCCCTGAACCCGATTCATTTGCACGGCTGGAGGGTCGTTCTTCAGCTGCTAACGGCTTTCTTGGCGCCGCAGGCGATCAGACCGTGCGACCGCACAGACGCCCGTTGAGTCGCATGGCCTAAATGGGCTTCGCCAGTCTCAGCGTCGAAATCGTGGGATTGCGACTGAAGGTCGCCAAACCAGCCGCGAGAGATAACGGGATCCAAGGGCGAAGCCCTTGGCCGGCGGAGCCCCTTACGGCTTCTCAAGCTCCTGCTGCATCGCCCGAATAAGGTCCGCGCGGCTGACGAGGCCGATGATTTTGTCGTCTTTCACCACGGGCACGCGTTTGATGTTCTTGTCGAAGAACAGTTTCGCGATATCGCGGGCGGAGGTTTCAGGGCTCACCGTCATCACGTCGTGGGCCATGATCGCGGCGACCTTGCGCTTTTCGGCTTTGAGGACGGCAAGGAAGCTGGGGGCGAGGTCGGTCCCGTCGGCGAGGTGGTCGAGCCACCAAGCCTGGCGTTCGGTGAATTCGCCATGCCAGCGCAGCAGGTCGCCCTCGGTCAACATGCCGACGGGCTTGCCGGCGTCGTCGACCACGGGGAGGCCGCTGATATTGCGGCCGGCCATGAGTTTGACCGCGGTGAGCAGGGACGTCTCGGGATGCACCGTGGCGACGTCGTGGGTCATAAGATCCTCGGCGAAAATCAATGAGTTGTCGAACATCGGATGCCTCCATTGGGGCTAATGGCGGGAGTCTAGGAGGGATCGGCCGTGACGCATTGAGGTGGATCAACGCCGGATTGCGCCGCCGCGATCGGTCCGGCGGTAGCGGCGGGCGCCGAGGCTCCCTATCTTCGAGCCATGACCGATACTCCCGTCTTTCTCGACCATGGCCGGCCCGATGTGCCCGATATCGTCGTGCCCCGCGGCGTCACACCGTTTTACCTCCCGCAGCGCCCGGTGCGCGGGCGGCTCGTGCGGCTGGGCGCGCTCGCTGACGCGCTGCTGACGCGGCATGACAATGCGGATGCGGTGACGCAATTGACCGGCCAGGCGCTGGCGCTGGTGGCGGCGCTGGCCTCGGCGCTGAAGTTCCGCGGATCCTTCAGCCTGCAAGCCAAGGGCGATGGGCCGGTGCCGATGCTACTGGCGGATTGCACCGACACCGGCGCCCTGCGCGGCTATGCCCGGGCAACCCCAGAGCGTCTCGACGCCCTGCTTGAGGCCGATCCGGCGCCAACCGCCGCGGCCATGCTCGGCGGTGGCTACATGGCGTTCACCGTTGACCAGGGGCCGGAGATGGAGCGGCACCAGGGTCTGGTGGCGATCACCGGCGGATCGCTGGCCGAGATGGCGCTGCACTATTTCGAGACCAGCGAGCAGTTGCGCTGCTCGATCCGCCTGGCCTGCGCGCTGACGCCCGGCGGCTGGCGGGCAAGCGCCTTGATCCTCGAAAAGATCGCCGGCGCCGGCGGGCTCGATCCGGAAATGGATAGCGCCGAGCAGGACGAGCACTGGCATACCGCGACCACGCTCGCAGCCACAGTGACCGACGCCGAACTGCTCGACGACGACCTGGCGCCGGAGCAGTTGCTCTATCGCCTGTTCCACACCGAAGGGGTGGCCGCCGACCTGTCCCGCGCCCTCGCCTATGGCTGCCGCTGCTCGCGCCAGCGCCTCGCCGGCATCCTCGGCACCTTCGGCAAGGACGACCTCGACCATATGGCCATCGATGGCGAAATCGTCATGACCTGCGAATTCTGCAACCACCACTTCCGCTTCGCGCGCGACGCCGTGCGGGCCGGTGACCATTGACCCCGCCAGCCGATCCGCCGACGCTGCGGCCGCGCGAAACCGTTACGGTATGGACCATGAAGGCAACCCGTCGTTCTCTCATTTTCACGTCGTTCCTGCTGCCGTTCGCGCTGGCGGGATGCGAAAGCAGGCCTAAGCCGGTGTTCGAGGCGCTGAGCTTCGACTACCTGACGAAGATCAAGGTCGACGTCGGCACCATCGACATCAATGACAGCTGGGCCCCGCGCGGCAGCGCGCGCCAGGTCGGCTTCCTCGCGCCGACGCGCCCGGTGGTGGCGCTGCGGACCATGGCCTCGGATCGGATCGTGCCGGGTGGAACGAGCGGACGTGCGACCTTTGTCATCGATAACGCGTCCATCATCCAGGACCGGAGCAACTACATCGGCGACTTCGCCGTGCACCTCGACATCTTCGACGCTCAGGACGAGCAGGTCGGCACCGTCTCGGCCAAAGTGCACGGCAACCAGAAAGTCACCGACGACGAGGACGAAGACGCCGTGCGCACCGACCTCGACACGCTGGTGCGCCGCATGATGGGGCAGATGAACGTCGAGTTCGAGTTCCAGCTGCGCAAGGCCCTGCGCGACAAGATGCAGGTCACCAGCCCCGCCGCCCCCGCGCCCGACGCAGTCGATGCCGAAGACCTGCAGGCCCCCACCAAAAAGCCGAAACCTTAGAGCGTGAATCGCGCTCTTCTTGAATAGGTTGCTAGATCATGATTGGTTCAAGTTGAACCAATCATGATCTAGACCTGCGCCTTCTAGGCCAGCACGGACCGGTGCCGCGGCAGTGGCGGCGGCGATGTGAGAGGCTGGTCGCCCCTCCGCCCGGCCTCGCTCTGGGCTACAGCGGAATGCGGCCGAAGAGCCCGATCATCATGTTGCTCTGGGTGCCGCGCATGGTTTCGCCGCCAACCTGCAGGCCGAGCTGCGCGCCTTGCTCGAGCTTGTAGCGGACGCCCAGGTTGTATTCGAGGCCATACCGCCCGGGGTGACTGGCGGCGGTGCCGGAGAGGGGAGCGTTGGCGTTGCCGCTGCCGCGGAGGTCGTCATTCACGGTCAAGGACAGGAAGGGTTCGAACGCGTCGAGTTTGTAGGTCGCTTCGCCGCCGAGCTTGAGTTGCTGCACCGAGGTGCTGGGAACGTGGGCGCGCAGGCCAAGGGAGTCGGTATAGTTCGGTCCGCCCGCATTGGCCGACATGAACCCAACCTTGGCGCGCAGGGTGAGGTCGTCGAAGCTTTCAAAGGCGGAGAAGTTCACTGCGCCGAACACCCGTTGCGAGGCGTAGTGGTTGCGGGTGCCGAGGATCGTCACGTCGTTGTCCAGGCGGGCGTAAGAAAGTTCCGCGTCCACCGCCGCCCAGTCGTTCAGGATGACCGCGAGGTAGGGGCTGACCGATCCGCCGTTGGCCGAGCGGATACCGGTGTTGGTCAGGGTGAAGCTATTGCCTTCGCCCCCGACGACGACGCCGACGATGACGTTCTCCAGCACCGCGGTATCAACGCCGGCGAGGCCGGTCCAGAGCGAGCCGCGAAAGCCGCGGCCGGCGCCGGTGTCGGTGAGGAAATTGCCGGAGGTATCGGCCCAGACGGTGTAGCTGCGCTCGCCTTCTTCGCCGCCGGCGCTTTCGGTTGCGTCGCGCGCCGCTTCGGGGCGGATGACGCGGATGCGTTCGGCGATGGCGGAACCGACGATGTAGCCAATCCGGGTCGAGACGCTGGTGGCGATGGCGTTGACCTGGCTACGCACGACCTGGGTGTCGTTTACCGCCGTGGCAATGGCGGCGAGGTTGCCGCTCGCGCTGTTGGAGGTGACGACGATGTCCTGGCCAGGCACGACGCTGTTGCCGAAGGCGTCGAGCGTGCCGGTCGCCTTGCCGACGCTGAAGAGGGTGCTGGCGAGGCCGGGGGCAATGGCCAGGTTCGTGGTCGCATAGGTGAGGTTCGCGCCGGGCGAGGTGGCGATCAGAAGATATTGGCTGCCGGGATGGGCGAGCGCCGCGGCGGTGATGTTGGGGCGAATATAGAGCGTGGCGGCACTGGTATCGATCGTGGCGATGCCTGAGCGGGCATCGATCTTGCCGTTGCCGGTCGCGGTGACATCGAAGCTGATCGTGGATGGCAGCGTGGCCGCAGTTCCGTAGCCGGCCACGGTGCGGATGGTCGCGCTCGGGCCGAGGGTCAGCGTATTGGCGCCGAGATTGAGGCTGCCGCCGGCGAAGGACAGGGTGCCGCCGTACGCCAGCATGGTGACATTATTGGCCAGGGTCGTGCTGCCGCCGGTGAGGCCGATGGCGTTGGCGTAAATGGAATTGGCCAGCGTGAGGGTGCCGGCGGTCACAGCGACCGAACCGAGCGGGAGCGTGGGAGAACCCAGGTCGCCGCCGGTCGTGAAGGTCGGGGCCCCAAAGGATACGGCTCCGGCGCCCGGTGCAAGCGCGGCGATGACGCCGTTGATCGCCCCGCCGTTCACCCGCAGGACATCGCCGGGCTGGGAGAGGACGATGGCGCCGTTCACCGTGCCGGTATTGCCGATCAGCAGCGGGCTGGAGTCGGTCGCGCCGTGGTTGATCGCAATGCCGTTGCCGGCGAGTTCCGTGATGGTGCCGGTGTTGGTGATGACGATCCCGCTGCCGGTGCTGGCGACCGACACCGCCGAGGCGCTGCCGGCGTTCACGATCGTGCCGGAGTTGGTGAGCGTGACCAGGCTGGCGGCGTTGCCGATCATGATCGCGTTGCCGCCGGCCGCACCGGTGGTCTGGATGGTCCCGGCATTGTTGATGCGGATCGCCGAGGCGAAACCGCCGACGTTGATCGCGAAGTTCCCGGCATTAGTCGAGATCAGACCGGAATTGTTGACGGTGACGTTGGTGGCCGAGGGATTGATCTGGAAGGTCTGAGTAAGCCCGATCGTTCCGGTGCTGGCAATGGTGGTATTGTTGCCGATGTTCAACGCACTGGCGTGGCCGGAGTGCATGATGGTGCCGAGGTTGGTCACCACGACATTGCTCGAATCGCCCTGGATCGACATCGCGGTGTTCGTGCTGGTCGGGCTGACGTCGGAAATGACGCCGAGGTTGTAGAGGGTCCCGTTGGTGACCTGGATGAGCGACATGGTCGAGCCGCCGCTTGAGGCTGGCGTGCTGGTGATGGTGCCGCTGTTAGTCAGCTGCAGGTTGTTGACGTTGGCGAGGAAGATGGCCGGGAAGGACGTCGCCGTGCTGACACCGCCGTTCGACATCGTGCCGTTGTTGTTGACCGTCAGGCCGTCGACACCGCTGGCCGACAGCAGGTTGGCATCCGTGCCGAGGATGGACCCGGTATTGTTCAGCGTCAGGCCGGAAATCAGGTAGCTCGTCAATTGCGCCGGCTGGAACGGATTGGGCGCCGCGAAGACGCTGACGATGCCTGCCCCGGTGGCGATTGTGCCACTGTTGACGAGCGTTCCGCCGGATTGGTTGAGATTGAAGAAGTTGGTGGTGGACCCGGTGTTGGTCACCGTCGTGCCGGCGGCGACCGTCGACTGCGCCGCCGTCGGCGATGGCAGCGCCGCGCACAGCGCCAGACAGGAGACGCCGACCAACAGGGCGCGGCGGCGCAGCGGATGCCGGGCCGGCGCCCAGCATACCCGGCGAGAGGGGCGTCGAATGTCGTCGACGTGGTCCGACATCGAGACGTCTCCATCGGTCAAGGGGGTTGTCTGAGAATACTTGCTGACAGATCAATCATTTGGGCAATATGAGATCATGTCAAGCCGGAACGTCTCAGACTTTAATATTGACTTCGCGGCCGCGAGGCGATGAATCCAAATACCGCCATCGACGTGTTCAGCAAGCGCGAAAAGTGTGGTGCACTTCATTGCTGGCGCAGGTGGCGGGTGCTGTCATACTCGGCACCAAGAGGCACTTAGGGAGATTCAGATGGCGCACCTATCGTTTAGCCGGCTCTGCGGCATCGTCGCTCTCGGCGCCGCACTCAGCGGCACGGCCGTGCCGGCAATGGCGGCCGGCGGAGTCGCCCTGGTGACCGCGCTCTCCGGCGTCACGGTGCCCGGCGTGCGGCCGTTCGGCGATCTGCAGCCCGGCACCACCGTCGATCTCGGCTCGGCCGGCAGGCTTGGCCTGGTGCACTACAAAAGCTGCCGCTCGGCGACCATCGAGGGCGGCACCGTCGCCATTGGCGCCAATGACTTCGAAGTCACCGGCGGCAAGATCGTCACCGAGGGCAAGCAGGCCTGCCCCAAGCAGATGTCGATCTCCGGCGGCGGCGCGGCGACGGCGGGCGGTGTCGTCATGCGCGCGGCGGGGCATCGCGCCGAAGTCGACGTGAACGGCACCATGGCCGTCGTCGGCGCCAAGGCCGACCAGGTCACGCTCGTCATCTTCGAGAATTTCCTCCATCGCGTCGTCGGCCAGGCGCCGGTGAAGGACCGCCAGCTGGTCTGGTCGGAAGGCAAGATGATCACCGAGGACGGCGACATGACGATGATCATCTCCGGCACCCAGTCGCTGCGCATCGAGCGGCCGGTGAAGGTGGTGCGTCAGGCCGGATTGATGCTGCTCAACGTCGACTGAGTGCCTCTGGGGCGGTTTCCCGCCAGGGCAGTCTGGCGCCGGCATTATCGGGCGCTGGTCGGCTGCGCCTGTGCCGCCCTCGCGGCGCTGCTGGGCATTTACGGCCCGGACGCGACGCAGCTCGATGGCCGGATCTTCGACGTCATGGTCGCCCAGCGCAATGACCTTGCCCCGCGTGTGGTCGATGTCGCCGCCGAGCCCGCCGTGGTGGTCGCCGTCGATCAGGGCAGCATGGAAGCGGATGAGCTCGCCGGCCTGCCGCGCGTGCTGTTCTCGCCCTACTGGGCCCAGCTGATCGACGCGCTGGATACCGCGGACGCAAAGGCGATCGGCTTCGACGTCATCTTCGCCTGGGCCGCCGACGCCATGCAGCCGGGCATGGACACCCCCCTGCTGGAAGCCATCGCTCGCCTGCCGGACAAGGTGGCGATCGTGCGCAGCTCCCGCACCTCCCCGGCGCCGCCCTTCTTCTATGCCGCCGGCGGCGGCGAGGACCCGCACCGGCTGCCGCTCGCCGAACTCAACCCCGACGGCGATGGCGTCATCCGCACTGTCGCCCCCTGGGTGGTTACCAGCGAAGGCCCCTGGCCCACTCTCTCCGGCGCCCTCATCGCCCGCGCCGGCGGCACCCCCGGGCCCGAGGTCCTGCTCGCGCCCCGTTGGCCGGCCGAAAGCGTCCCGACCTACGCGATGATCGACGTGCTGCGCTGCGCCAAGGCCAATCCGCAACGGCTGCACGACGCCTTTGCCGGCCGCATCGTGCTGATCGGGACGACCCTTCCCGACGAAGACCGCAAGATCACCACCGATCGCTTCGTGCATCGCCGCCCGCCCCTCCCCGCATCGCCGGCGACCGACGGCTGCGCCCTCCGTCTGATGCCGCCCTCCGACCCCCACTCGCAGACCGTGCCCGGCGTCCATGTCCACGCCCTCGCCATCCGCGCCGCCGTCACCGGCGATTTTCCCGTGCTCGCGGCGCAATCCTTCCGCGCCGCGATCAACGCCCTTGTCGCCGCGGTGATCGCCATCCTGGCGCTGCCCCTCGGCGTCACGCGGGCGCTGATCTGGGTCGCGATCACCGAACTGCTGGTCTACCTCGCGGCCAGCGCGCTGCTGTTCATCAATGTCTACCTGCCGGTGACCATGCCGATGGCGGCCGGCGGCGGAACCCTGCTGGTCTCACTGACCACCCGCTATGTGCTGGAAGAGAAACGGCGCCAGCGGGTGCAGCGCGCCTTCGGTCATTACCTCGCGCCCAAGCTCGTGCAGACCATGCTGGAGGACGACACGCCCCTGCGCCTCGGCGGCGAAACCCGCCAGGTCAGCGTCATGTTCGCCGACCTCACCGGCTTCACCGAGGTTTCCGGTCACCTCTCGCCCGAACAACTCATGGCGCTGGTCAACCGCTATCTCGGCATCATCGTCGAAGCCGTCGAGGCCAGCGGCGGCTATATCGACAAATTCATCGGCGACGGCGTGATGGCCTTCTGGGGCGCGCCGGCCAACGACCCCGACCACGCCGTCCATGCCGTGGATGGCGCGATCGCCGCCGCCGAAGCGGTGGTGCGCGCCGCCCGCGAGGACGCCGACGCCGGGAGGCCGGGCTTCAAGGTCAAGATCGGCATCAACACCGGCGAAGCGGTCATCGGCAATGTCGGCGCCCGCGGGCGCTTCAACTACACCGCCATCGGCGAATGCGTGAACGTCTCCGCGCGCCTCGAAAGCGCCGCCGGCGACTACGCCTACGGCGTGCTGCTCGGCCCCGCCACCGCACAGGCCGTGGCGGGCCGGTTCATCCTGTGTGAACTCGACCGCATCCTCGTCCGCGGCGTCGACATCCCGTTGGCAATCTACCGGCCATTGCGGCTCGACGACGCAACCGCCGTCGAATGGGCCGAAGGATACGCCAAGGCCCTGGCCAACTATCGGGCGGGCCAATTCGCCGCCGCCTCGGCCGCCTGGGCCGACTTGATGGCCGGCCCTCATCGTGACCTCGCACGCGTGATGTACGAGCGCTCCCTCGCCTACGAAACCACCCCTCCGCCGCCCGACTGGGACGGCGTCTGGGTGCGCAAAACGAAGTAGGCACCGCACGGGCACGTCCCTGTCCGCCGCGATCCGGCGGGGCCGGGCTTCAGGCCAGGTGGATCATCGTGCCGGTATGGCCATCGCTGGCCAGCACGAACGTCGACGTCGGGGCAATGTCGAGCGCGATCGTCCCGGCGTGGTGTCCATCCGAGAAGCCGAGCGTCATCCCCCCGGGCGCGCCCGTCTTTGTCAGGCTGGCCTTGGCGAAGTTGAGGTCGGTGATGTCGATCAGGTCGCTCGCCACCAGCCCGTCGATCGTCGCCCCGTTCAGGTTGGCGCTGCGGTCGAGGACGACATCGCCGCCGGCGGAAGAGCCGATCAGCACGTCGCCGCCACCGCCGCCGGTGAGCGTCTGGTTGATGCCCCCGGCGACCAGCGTGTCCGCGCCGCTGCCGCCGATGGCTTGGACGAACTGCATGCCGTTCAGCGACAGCATCGCCGGCTGCATCAGGCGCACCGTCTGGATGCCGGAGATGCCATTCCCCAACGTCACGCTGCCGCCGCCGGTCACCTGCAGGGTGTTGCTGCCGGAGCCACCGGTAATCGTCGCGCCGGCCGTGCCGGCGCCGATCATGTAGGTGTCGGTGCCGCTGCCACCGATCACGGTCTCGCTGTTGCTGCGCAGCACAACGGTGTCCGTCCCGCCGCCGAGCGCGATGGTCGAGGCATCGTCGACGGCGCCGACCACGGTCATCGAGGCCCCGGCAATGCCGGTCTGGTTGAACACATTCACGCTGGCGTTCAGCCCCTTGCGGAGCAGCACCGTTGTGCCGCCAGCCTGCTCGGAGGCGTTGATGACGCTGATGCCCGACAGCGCCTTGAGGGCGGCAAGGTTGTAGGTGCCGCCGCCGAGCAGGTTGAGTGAATTGTCGACGACGGGCGCGCCGACGATGCTGTCGGCGTTGTTGAGCGGCCCGTCGGCCTCGAAGGTCATATCCGCCGCCCCATACCCGACGAAGCTGAACGGCGTGCTGGGGATGACGAGATTGGCAAAGGCACTGAAGCTGAGGCTGTTGCCCGACAATGTGAAGCTGCCCGGAAGCGGCCCGTCCTGCCCTGGGGCGACGGTCACATTCACGGTCGTCGTGTTGACGCCATCGCCCAGTGTCACCACCGCGCCGGTGGTGGATTCGCTGATGGCGATGAATGCGGTTGTGTTCGGGTTGAGGTCGGTGACCGTCAGCGTACTGCCGGTGTCCGGATAGGCCACGAATTCGTGCAGCACGTCGCCATTCACCGCCGCGGCAGTGCCCTGCACCGTGTTTCCGCCGTCGGAGTAGAAATTGATCACATCGTGTCCCGCCGCGCCGACGAAGGTCTGGCCACCGAACAAGAAGGTGATCGTGTTGCCCCCGGTCGTGGCGGTGATGGTCGGCTGTGACGTGAGAGAGCTGGTGAAATTGGTGCGCGCCTCCAGCGTCACCTGCGCGATTCCGGTGTCGCCGGGATTGAGCGTGACGGCGCCGCCGCCGTTGACGAGCACCGTATCGTTGCCGGGGAAGCCGCTGTAGCTGCCGTTGATAACCGCGCCGGCGGTCTTGGCGGTCAGGACGAAGGTATTGTTGTCGCCGAGGGGTTGGAACACCTCGTTGTTCGAGCCGACATAGACGAGATCACCGGAATAGAGATTGAATGTGTCGGAGTCGGCATTGCCGTAAATGGTGATGGGGGCTGGCGTGCCTAAGACCGAGCCGTCCTGGACGTCGATGGTGACGTTCAGCCCGGCGCGCGTGTAGAGCGTCTGTGGCCCGGAGGGCAGGTTGTCGAAGGCGTACACCGTGCCGACGCCGCGCAGCGTGGTCGGCGCGCGCATGTCGAAGGTGCCGGCGCCTTGCAGGACCAGATAATCCTGCCCGCGGCCACGGATGACATCCCCGCCGGACAGGGCGCCATCGCCGGCGAGGATCGCGTTGACGCCGAGGCCGGCGCTGACGCTGTCGATACCGGAGGTCAGCGTATAGGTCTTGCCGCTGATCGGCGAGGCGACGTCGATGGTGGTCTTATAGGCCGGGGAGTTGAGCGTCCCGTCGTTGACGATCCAGCTCAGCTTGCGCGTGCCGCTCGACGTCGCGGTGGTCGAGAACTGCACCGACTGCAGCGCGTAGTTCCAATCGGCGACGGAGAACGAGTAGACGCTGGTCAGCGTCAGCACGCCGGTGCTTGGATTGTAAATGGCGCCGACGTTGGGATCATAGTCGCTCAGCAGGTCGCCCGGCTGGAAGCCGCCGGTGATGGCCACCGAGGCGGAGAAGATGGAGCCGGTCTGGTCGATGCCGACGTCGATGCTGGGCGCCACGGCAACGGCCGCGCCGAAGGCCGTGGCCCCGACCGTGCCGCCGCCTTGCAGCTGCGGCGCCAGGCGATGCACGGTGAGGTCGAGGGTTTGCGTCGGCGCGACATACCCGAAACTGTCGACGGCGCCGATCACCAGGGTCGCCGGGCCCGATGCCGGCTCATTGTCGGTCAGCGTGGCGAGGTCCGCGTTCACGGTGGCGAGGTCGCCGGTCAGGGTCAGCGTCCCCGCGCCGAAGCTGCCGTCATTCGCCGCAAGCTGGCCGGTGGCGCTGGCGACCGTCACGGTGAAGGTCTCGCCGGCGGCCAAGTCGGGCTCGGCCAGCGAAATGCCGGCGATCGCCGCCGCCAGTTTGGGGCCGATGGTCAGGGCGACCGGCGCGCTCAGCGTCGGCGTCCGCGGATTGACGGCAAGGTACACGGTTCCGGCCGAGGCGACATTGCCGAAACTGTCGACCGCGCCGATCACCAGGGTCGCCGCGCCCGATGCCGGCTCGTTGTCGGTCAGCGTGGCCAGATCCGCGTTCACGGTGGCGAGGTCGCCGGTCAGGGTCAGCGTTCCCGCGGCCAAGCTGCCGTCGGTGGCGGCGAGCACGCCACCCGCGCTGGTGACGGTCACGGTGTAGGTCTCGCCGCTGACCGCGTTCGGCTCGGTCAGCGCGATACCGCTGACGGATTGCGCAACGTTGGGATCGATGGTGGCCGTGGTTGGAACGCCGATCACCGGCTTCAGTGGATTGACGGAGAGGTCGATGGTTTGATGACTGCTCAGGCCGTAGCTGTCGGTCACGTCGAACACGATCTGGTCGTGGCCGACGACGCTGCTGGTGACGCCGAGCGTCAGAGTGGGCGGCGGGGATGTCAGGGCACCGGTCACCGCGATCGTGGATGTGCCGTTGCCGGAGGCGCCGGACAGGCTCAGCAATCCGTTGGTGTCATGCACCCGCAGCGTGTAGGTTTCGCCTGGATCGGGGAAAAGTTCATTCACCCCGATCGACACCGTGGCGGCGTTCGCCTGCAACGCCGTGACCTTGGTCTGAGCCGGCTGCACGCTCGGCGCCGAACGCAGCGCGACATAGCCCGCCAGCGTCGAGACGAGGGCACCGGAACCCTGCCAGTAATACAGCGATGACGGCGCGCTCGCCGGGTCGAAGTTCAGCTTATTGGTGCCGCCAAGCGTGAGCAGGCCGGTGCTGGCATTGTAATGCACGTTACCGCTTGCCGGCAGGTTGGGATATTGGGTGAGCTTGATGATGTCACCGGCACCGAAGCCGGCAATCGCTGGCAGCGTGGAACCGCGCACATAATTCAGCGTGGCCGTGCCGGCGAAGGTGATTTCGCCCGTTCCCAGCGCCCCGGTGGTCGCCTCCAGCGTGCCGCCCTTCAGCGTGGTGCCGCCGGTGTAGTTGTCGAACACACCGTCCATGCGGACGCTGCCCGGGCCGTCGATCGTCAGGCTCCCCGCACCGGGCGTGGCGGCGCCTTTGATGTAGGGATAAAGCGTGAGGTTGCTCACGGTAATGTTGCCCGAGGTCGGCGTCAGCGCGGCCGCGATGCCGTCGATCCAGTGGCCGTTGCCGAGGATCGAGACGCTGTCGCCGCTTCCCGGTTTGACTCCGAGGCCGGGCAAGTCCGAGCCCAGGGAAATGTTACCGGCCAGTGAGATGGTGAAATTGGTATTGGTCAGGTTGGACGCGTCGATCGCCTTGATATAGTCGGCGAGCTGGGTCGCGTTGCTGGCGGTCAGCGTGGTGGAGGCGTTCAGCGTATTGTCCTGCTCGCCTCCGGAGACGGATTGCGCGACCGTCTTGGAAACCAGGTCGGCGAGATGGCCGCTGTCCTGGAACAGTGTCACGGAGCCCAGCGGTCCGACATTGAACGGGACGCCGGCGACGCTGCCGCTGGCCTGCGGCCCATTCAGCGTCAGCGTGATATTGCCATAGAGCCCGGTCGTGGACGTCACCGCGTAATTGAGCTCATAGGTCTCATTGACCGCGAAGGCGCCGGCGCTGCTGGGCGCGGTCAGGCTGAAGGCCTGGCCGATCGTGCCATTCTGGCTCGCCAGCAGCGCGCCGTTGGCGGCCTTCTCCTGGACGGTCACGCCGATGGTCGTGGGAGTGACCGTCACCGACTGGTCAAGCGCGATGCTCCCGGCCAGCGGCAGCGACAGCAGCGAGTAGCTGACGTTACCGCCGGTGCCGCCGTATGAGCCGCTGAGCGCGGGCAGACCGTCGGTGACCAGCGTCTGGAGCAGGCCGATGAGGTCGACGCTGGCGCCGAGGAAGGCGCCGCCATGCCCGGAGGCGGACAACGTGGGCAGGCTGCTCGACGCGCCGGCCGAATCCTGCGCGGTGAACCCGCTCGGCGCGGAGATCGTCACCGAGCCGACGCCACCGATGTCGAACTTGTAGCTCGGGGAGAAGTTGAAGCCGACCGTGAAGGGCAGCGAGGTTGTGAACAGCGCGCCGACGTCGAGCGAGGCGCTGCCCTTGACGCCGATGAACAGGCTGGCCGTCGCCGCCGGGCCATTCAGCGAGAAGCTGGCGTCCTCCGTCGAGACCAGCGACGGATCGACGGTGAAAACCTCATTGGGCAGCAGATCCTCGGCCGGCACACCGGGATCGACGACGACCTTGTAGTCGAGACCATAGTTGCCAAGCGTCAGCGTGGCCCCGCCGGTGATGCCGGCGTTGAGACTGATGCCGCCTGAAACGATGCCGACCGAGCCGCTGGCCGAGGCAGAGGGATAGAGCGAGGCGGGCAGCGCGTAGGTGTAGCTCGACAGGCCGAGGCCGAGAACCGAGCGGCCACTGGTGCTGAAATCGATCGTGCCCGTCATCGTTCGTCCCCCAACGGCGTTCCGTTTGACCAATGGTCGATGCATGGCCGGAGCCGTCGGGTCAATCGAGGGGCTAACCCGCGATCAACTTTTTAACATATTTTAACGCCTCCCTCAGGCCGGCCCCCGCCAGCCGTCCAACGCCGGGCCGAGCGCGGTTTCCAGCGGCTCCAGCCAGGGCGCGAAATGCCGCCAGTGCTCCAGCCCGTCGCGCTGGATCGGCCGGCGCACCTGCTCGGAGCTGTGGGTGAACACGGTCCGTCCCCCCTCCCAGAAACGCAGGCAGCCCGGCTCGAACGCCAGGCCGCAATGGTCCAGCAACGCCCGCACCGTGGCCTCGGTGTCCTCCACCAGATCCTCGTAGATCACCCGGTGCACATGGCCCGGCAGCACCGCGTCGACATGCGCCATCAGCCCCACGTAGTCGCGATAGTAGAGGCCGATGTCCCGCAGGGCATGGGTGAATTCCTGGCCGGCCTGGAAATACTGCCGGAACACCCCCATCCCCACCGCCATCGGGTGGCGGCGCACGTCGATGATGCGGGCATTCGGCAGGATCAGTCGCAGCAGCCCGGCATGCATGAAGTTGTTGGGCGCCTTGTCGAGGAAGAACGGCCGCGCGGTCTGCCGGTAGCGCCCCGCGCGGGCGAGGTAGTCGCGACCCAGCGCCTCCCGCGCCGCCGCGTCCAGCCCGGCCACCACCGCGGCGAAGCCGAGCGCCTGCCGCCCGCTGGCCTGCATCAGCTCGGTGTTGATATGCGAGAGGTCCGGCAGCTCCATCGTCGCCTCGACCTGGGAATGCCCGGCGAGGATCTGCTCCACCAGCGTCGAGCCCGAGCGCGGCAGGCCGGTGATGAAGATCGGTCCCGTCTCCGCGCAGCCGCCGCCCTCCCGCGCGGCGAGGAAATCCGGGGTGAACAGCGCCTTGTTGATGGCCGCCCACGCCGTGATCCGATCGGCGTCATACGTGCTGCGCCGGCGCAGGATCGCGGCGCCCGTGGCATAGGCGGCGAAGGCGGCGGGCCAGTCGCCCTCGTCCTCGCCGAGCTTGCCCAGGGCATAATACAGCTGCGGCGCATCCGGCCGCGCCGGATCGGCCGTCAGCGCCCGTGCCCGCAAGGCCGCCGCCTCGGCCGCGGTGAAGCGTGCCGTCTTGAGGTCGGCCAGCGCCCAGTAGGCCTCACCCGAATCCGGGTCGAGCGCGAGGGCCCGCCGATAGATCGCCTGCGCCTCCTCGCCCTGCCCGAGCACGCGCAGGCAATAGCCGTGCTGCAGCAGCAGCTGCACATCGTCCGGCGCCGCCGCCAGCAACCGCGCCACCAGCGCCGCCGAATCCGCCGTCCGCCCGACGAAGAACAGGCAGCCCGCCCGCAGGCGCAGGCAGGCCTCGTCCGCCGGCGTCTCGGCCAGCAACCGGTCGGCTTCCATCAGCGCATCGTGGTGCCGGCTCTGCCGCGCCAACACCACGGCCAGGCAATGCCGGGCCGCGCGATGCCCCTCCGCCCGCGCCAGCGCGCGCCGCAGCAGGGTCGCCGCCTGCTCCAGGTCGCCGCGCCGCGCCGCCACCTCGCCGGAAAGCCACAGCAGTTCGACGTTCTCCGGATCGGTCGCCAGCCGCTCGCGCAATACCTGCTCGGCGGCCGGCAGCCCGCCCTGCGGCGGCGGCGGAAAGGCGGCGGGCGGGAAGGCCACCGCGGCGCCGCCATCCCGATGCGTGGCCCGCAGCGCCTCGAGCCCCGCCGGCGCCGCCTCCTCCAGCGCCGCCGCGCGCTGCAGCCGGTCGAGCCCCGCCGCATCCTCGCCGAGCGCCACCAGCGTCAGGCCGAGCTCGAACAAGGGCGCCGCCGCGTCCGGCCGCCCGTCGACCACCCGCTCGAGCACCGGCCGCGCCTCCGCCGCCCGTCCGGTGCGCCGCCAGGCCGCGCCCAGCAGATAGAGCGCGCGGGCGTCGTCGGGCAGCACCTTGAGGATCTCGGCCGCCTGCCGCGCCGCCGTCGCCGGATCGCTCTCCAGCAGCGCCATTGCCCGCGCCACGGCGGCGGACGGCGATGCGGCGCGGGGCCTGGGCTGGATCATGGGGGAGGTTCGCCGCTCCTTGCGTCGCATAGCTCTGGCATGGGGCCGGCGCGGCCGACGGGGGCGCAACCTAGCCAGGCGCGCGACAGACTGTCCAATGGCAGGACCGGCCGCCTCCCAGCCGCCGTCAGGCAGGCTCCGGCGTGCGGAGCGTGTCGATGCGGCGGAGCAGGGATTGGACTGTTATGCGGGGCGGCGGGCGGTCGAGGAGCACCATGGTGGTCATCAGGATCGCGTTGTCGCCCTTGCGGCGGAGGGTCAGGTGGGTGAGGGGCTTGTCGTCGGCGTATCGGGGGATGGGCAGGGAGAAGCCGCAGGCGGGGTTGCCGGTGAGGTCGCGGATATCGTTGCGCGGGAGATTCGCCGTGGTGGTGGCGATGACGCTGTCGCCGATGAGGAGTTCGAGGGTGGTCGGATCGTCGGGATAGCCACGGTTCATCGCCCAGCCGACGAGGTCGGTGCCGATGATTTCCCCGAAACCGCGCAGCGGCGCGGGGGGGAGATCGGCGTGACCGTCGATGAGGGTGGTCAGGCGGGCCAGCGTGGGGCCGGGGGCGATGGCGGGCGGAAGGGTCGAGGGCAGGCCGCTGACCACCGGCTCGCCGGCGCGCAGCGCGATGCCTTCGGCGAGGATGCAGGTCGGCTCGGCGAAGGCGAGCTGGATGTAGGTGATGGGTTCGCTCACCGGCACGCCGCGGATGCTCGCGAGATTGGCGAGCAGGCGGGTGGGGACGAGGGCCGGGCCATCCGCCGTGTCGAGCCGCAGCGCCTGCTGGGGGGCGACGAGCAGGTCGCGATGCGGGAGGCCGTCACCAAGCGCGCCGGCGGCGATGCGGAAGGGACGGCGGGCGGCGTTGCGGCGGGGCGTCGAGGGGCGGACGGTGAGGCGGCCGATGCGGCTGATGCGGCGCACCCCGCCGCCGGCGATGAGAACGCGGTCGCCGACGATCAGCTCCTCGACGGGAACCTCGCCGAGCGGCGTGTCGATACGCGTGCCGACGGCGACGCCGACCAGGGCGACGTGACGTTTGTGTTGCCGCAGGAGTGTCGGATTGAGCATCGGGCCGCCACGCGTCATGTTCGCCATGTTTATAGGGGCGCGGGCAGCAGGCTGCCACAGCGCCCGGCGATGACGTGGGGAGTGCGACGATGATCCTGATCCAGCTGACCGACCTGCATTGTGTGCCGTATGGCCGCCAGGCGATGGGGCGATGCGAGACGAACACGCTGGCGGAGCGGGCGCTGCGGGCGGTGGCGCGGTTTCGGCCGCGGGCCGATGCGGTGCTGATCACCGGCGACCTGTCGGACAACGGGCTGCCGGAGGCTTATGCGCTGATCGCGGAAATGATCCGGCGAACGCTCGACATGCCCGTCTACGTGATTCCCGGAAACCACGACCGGCGCGACAATTTCAAGGCCGGCCTCGCCCATCTGCCGGGGGTCGCTGACGATCCGGCCTTTGTGCAGTATGCGATCGAGAGCCACCCGGTCCGCATCGTCATGCTCGACACGGTGATCCATGGGGCGCCGGGGGGCGAGATGTGCGCGGCGCGGATGGCCTGGCTGGATGCGAAGCTGGCCGAGCAGCCCGAGCGGCCGACGCTGATCGCCATGCACCATCCGCCCTTCAACTGCGGGCTGAACGATGCGATCGGGCTGGCCAACGCTGCAGAGTTCACCGCCCTGATCGGCCGGCACAAACAGGTGAAACGAATCATCTGCGGGCATCACCATCGCCCGGTGACGGTGCCGGTGGCGCATGCGATCGGCTCGATCTGCCCGGGGGTGGCGCACCAGGTGGAGCTCGATCTCGGGCAGCCCGGGCTGATCGGCCTGTGGAATCTGGAGCCGGCGGCGTTCCAGGTGCATGTGCTGATGGACCAGCCGACGGGGGAGGCGGTGATCGTCTCCCACATGGGCTATGTCGACGATTATCCGGGGCCGTTCCCGTTCGTGGGCGATCCCGACGCGCCGCATTAGAGCATGATTGATTCAATGTGAATCAATCATGCTCTCGCAACCTATCGGAGAAGAGCGCGATTCACGCTTTCTGACCCATCGGCCTCAAGCGATCGCGCTCTAAGGGCGGCGTCGAAACCAATTCGTCACTTGTAACGGGCAAGGTTCGCCGGTGTCCTGTTGGGGATATCGGGGAATTGGTCATGATCGCGTTCACTGTCCTGCTGTTTGCCGTGCTCGCCGCCGTCGCCGCGCTCTACGTGCACGATGTCCGCCAGACCCAGCACACCATCCTGCGCAACTACCCCGTGCTCGGGCATTTCCGCTATTTCTCCGAGCGCTTCGGGGAATATATGCGGCAGTACCAGTATCTGCCGGACTGGGTGGAGCGGCCGTTCAACCGGCTTGAGCGGTCGTGGATCTATCGCTCGGCGAAGGGCGTCTCGAACCTCATCAGCTTCGGCAGCGAAAGCGCGCCGGCCTTCGTGTTCCGCAACGCGGCGTTTCCCGTGCTCGACGAGGAGAAGACCGGCTATCCCGGCAAGACCATCGGCATCGCCGAAGGGCCGGGCGCCTGCCGCATGCCGTTTGAGGCCGGCAGTTTCTTCAACATCTCCGGCATGAGCTATGGCGCGCTCAGCCACGCGGCGGTGAGTTCGCTCTCGCGCGGGGCAAAAATGGCGGGGATCTGGATGGCAACCGGCGAGGGCGGCCTGGCGCGCTATCACCTCGAGGGCGGCTGCGACGTCATCATGCAGATCGGCACCGCCAAGTATGGCGTGCGCGATGCCGAGGGCCGTCTGTCCGAGGAGCGGCTGCGCGAGATCGCTGGCTATCCGCAGGTCCGCGCCTTCGAAGTGAAGCTCGCGCAGGGCGCCAAGCCGGGCAAGGGCGGCATCCTGCCCGGCGCCAAGGTCAACGCCGAGATCGCCGCCATCCGCGGCATTCCCGAGGGGCAGGACAGCATCAGCCCCAATCGCCACACCGACATCGCCAATATCCGCGAGCTCGGCGCCTTCGTCGCCCGCGTGCGCGACGTCACCGGCAAGCCCGTCGGCGTCAAGTTCGTCGCCGGGCATCCCGGCTTCCTCGACGAATGGTTCTCCGACTGCGTGCTGCATCCCGAGGGCTGCCCCGACTACGTCCAGATCGACGGCGGTGAAGGCGGCACAGGGGCGGCGCCGGCGCCACTGGCCGATTATGTCGGCCTGCCCATCACCCAGGCCCTGCCGATGGTGGCCGAAGCGCGCGACCGGCACGGGCTGCACGACCGCATCCGCATCATCGCCTCGGGCAAGCTGGTTACGCCGGACAAGGTGGCCTGGGCCCTGTGCATGGGGGCCGACTTCGTGTCCTCCGCGCGCGGCTTCATGTTCGCGCTGGGCTGCATCCAGGCGATGAAATGCGGCACCGGCCATTGCCCGACCGGCGTCACCTCCGTCGACCCGCGGCTGATCCGCGGACTCGATCCGACCGACAAGGCGGTGCGCGTGATGCGCTACGCCGAACGGGTGCGCGAAGAAGTGGACATCATCGCCCACTCCTGTGGGCTGACGAATGCCTCGGAGTTCCGGCCGCATCACGTGACGTCGATCGAGCGGGGCATCGGCGGGTTTAGGAACGTGGCGGAGTAGGGAAGTGCCTCCGGCGGCCAAGGGCTATGCCGTTGGAACCCATTGACTCCCTTGGCTGGATCGCTGGCCATCGGTTGAAATCCCACGATTTCGACGGGGAGACTGGCGAAGCCCAAATATCCCATGGCCTCGCACCCAATCCGGTGCGAGGCCATGAAATGAATGCCTGCGGCGCTCAGGACGAGGTTCGCATCCGAAGGCTGGTGATCAAGCCGCTGGAGGTAAGGGGTTCCAAGGGCATAGCCCTTGGCCGCCGGAGGCACTTCGCTTCCTGCTCATCGCTCTTGCGGGCGGCGACGTGATGGACGATATGAGGGGTGGGAGGTCGGCGGCGGACGGGCGCCTCGCCAACCCGGTCAGGTCCGGAAGGAAGCAGCCGCAACGAGTTTCCGCTCGGGTCGTTTGTTCGGCCTCCCACCCCATCAACCCGGCCGCCGCTGCCAAGCGCAGGCCGGGGCCATGGCCCCGGCAGCAAACATGTCCGGCTTGTTCGGCGAAGACGAGAAGCTACCCGATCCTGAACCCGCGGGCCCCGGCCTGTTCGGGGACGCGCCGGCGGCTGCGCCCGCTCCGGCGCCGTCGTTCTCGGTGCAGTATCGCGTTCTCGCGCGGAAATATCGTCCGACGATTTTCGATGACCTGATCGGCCAGGAGGCGATGGTGCGCACATTGCGCAATGCCTTCGCGGTTGGGCGGGTGGCGCATGCGTTCATGCTGACGGGCGTGCGCGGGGTCGGCAAGACGACGACGGCGCGGATCATCGCGCGGGCGTTGAATTGCATCGGTCCGGACGGCACGGGCGGGCCGACGGCCGATCCGTGTGGGGTGTGTGCGAACTGCACGGCGATTCTGGCCGACCGGCATCCGGATGTGACGGAGATGGATGCGGCGTCGAACACCGGCATCGACGATGTGCGCGAGATCATCGAGGCGGTGCGGTTCCGGCCGATGCAGGCGCGGGCGCGGGTGTTCATTCTCGACGAGGTGCACATGCTGTCGAAGGCGGCGTTCAATGCGCTGCTGAAGACGCTGGAGGAGCCGCCGCCGCATGTGAAGTTCATTTTCGCGACGACGGAGATCCGCAAGGTGCCGGTGACGGTGTTGTCGCGCTGCCAGCGGTTCGATCTGCGGCGGGTGTCGGGGGCGGAGCTGGCGGCGCATTTCGGGCGAATCGCGGAGAAGGAGACGGTCGGCATCGAGGCGGAGGCGTTGCGGCTGATCGCGCGGGCGGCGGATGGGTCGGTGCGCGACGGGTTGTCGCTGCTCGACCAGGCGATCGCGCAGACGGCGGATGGCGCGACGATCACCGGCGCCGAGGTGGCGGGCATGCTCGGCCTCGCGGATCGGGATGCGGTGTTCGACATCTTCGAGGCGGTGATGGGCGGCAGGCCGGCGGAGGTGCTGGCGCTGACCGATCGCGCGCGGGAGTACGGCGCCGATCTCGGCGAGGTCATCCATGACCTGCTGGCGCTGGTGCACACGGTGACGCGGCTGAAGTCGGTGCCGGCGCTGCGGGAGAGCGATGAGCTGACGGAGACCGAGCGCGCCCGCGGGGTGGCGTTCGCCGAGCGGCTCTCGATGGCGGCACTTGGGCGGGCCTGGCAGATCCTGTTGAAGGGCTCGGTGGAGCTGGAGCAGGCGCCGAACCGGGTGACGGCGGCGGAGATGGTGCTGATCCGGCTGTGCTATGTGTCGGACCTGCCGCCGCCGGCCGATCTCATTCGCCGGCTGACCGATTCGAATGCGCCGGCCGGGCAGGTGCCCGGGGGCGGGGCTCCCTCGCCTTCCGGCGGCGGTGCACGGGCGGTGGCCAATGGGGCGCCGGCCCGCGCGACCGCCATGCCCGAAGCCGAGCCGGGGCCGCGGCTGACCTCGTTCCGCGAGGTGGCGGCGCTGGTGTCGGAGCGGCGGGAGGCGATGCTGCATGGGCATCTCGTTCACTCCGTGCATCTCGTGCGGTTCGCGCCGCCGGTGATCGAGCTGCGGCCGCAGGCGGATACGCCGCGCGACCTGGCTTCGCGCCTGGCGGCACTGCTGCTGGAGGCGACGGGCACGCGCTGGACGATCGCTTTGTCGGCCGAGCCGGGCGAGCCGACGCTGGCCGCGCAGGGCGTGGCCGCCGACATGGCGCGCCGCGGGGCGGCGGCCGAGCATCCGCTGGTGATGGCCATTCTCGAAGCCTTTCCGGGCGCGCGCATCGATGCCGTGCACGACTCCCGCGCCGACGCCTATGGCATCACCGTCGAGCCGCAGCCGCTGGGGGGCGAGCCGGAGGGGCCGGGCTTCGCGCCGCTCGACGCCGACTTCGCCGACGAACCTTCCGACAACTGGGATCCCTGAGCATGAAGAACATTGCCGGCCTGATGAAACAGGCCTCCGAAATGCAGAAAAAGATGGAGGACCTGCAGGCGGCCCTGCAGGCGACGACCGTCGAGGGGAGCGCCGGCGCCGGGATGGTCACCGTGCAGCTCAGCGGCAAGGGCGAGATGCGCGGCGTGCGCATCGATCCGAAGATCGTCGATCCCGCCGAGGTGGAGATGCTGCAGGACCTCATCATGGCCGCCCATGCCGATGCCAAGCGCAAGTCGGAGGAGGCGTCGCAGGCCGAGATGCAGAAGCTGACCGGCGGGCTGTCGCTGCCGCCGGGCTTCAAGCTGCCGTTCTGACCGCCGGATGGGCGGCCCCGAAATCGAGCGGCTGATCGGGCTGCTTGCCCGGCTGCCGGGGCTGGGGCCACGCAGTGCGCGGCGGGCGGCGCTGAGGCTGTTGCAGCAGCCGGAGGCGCGCATGCTGCCGCTGGCGGTGGCGCTGGCCGATGCGGCGCGGGCGGTGAAACCCTGCGGGCTGTGCGGCAATCTCGATAGCACCGATCCCTGCACGATCTGCGCGGACTCGCATCGCGACCGCGGGCTGATTTGTGTGGTCGAGGGGGTGGGCGACTTGTGGGCGCTGGAGCGCGCCAACGTGCATCGCGGGCTGTATCACGTGCTTGGCGGCACGCTCTCGGCGCTGGCGGGGATGCGGCCGGAGGACCTCAACGTGGCGCCGCTGCTGGCGCGGGTGCGCGAGGGGGCGGTGCAGGAGGTGATCCTGGCGCTGTCGGCGACGGTCGATGGGGCGACGACGGCGCACTGGCTCACCGACAAGCTCAAGCCGCTGGGGGTGACGGTCAGCCGGGTGGGGCAGGGGGTGCCGATGGGGGGCGCGCTCGACCTGCTCGACGACGGGACGCTGGCCGCGGCGCTGCGCGCGCGCCGGAGTTTTTGAGCGGGGGATGACGCGGGACGAATACAACGCGTTCTGCGGCAGCCTTCCCGCCACCACCCATGTGGTGCAATGGGGCGAGGCGGAGGTTTGGAAGGTCGGCGGCAAGGTGTTCGCGATCGGATACTGGGACGAGGGCGAGCCGGGCATCACCTTCAAGGTCAGCGATATCGCCTTCGAACTGCTGCCGCAGCAGCCGGGGCTGCGGCCGGCGCCGTACCTGGCCTCGCGGGGGCTCAAATGGATCCAGCACTACGCGCGGCCGGGGCTCGATGATGCGGGGCTGCGGGACTATCTGCGGGAATCGCATCGGATCGTCGGACTTGGGCTGAGCCGGAAGCGGCGGACGATGTTGGGGCTGGAGCCGTAGGAAGGGACGGCCAGAGCGCTGCCCTGGTTTCCTCGATCGCATAATAGTTGTGAAATCGAAATGAAATAGAGCAACCAAATCTGTCCGAGTTTCACTCGGTTTTTCGTCGGGCGGCGATGCGGTCGGGCCAGATGGCCATGCCTTTGGGCTTCAGGCAGGACTTGAGGGCGCGCAGCAGGGCGCGGCGGGACCGCGGGGGCCTGGGCAGGCGCTCCTTGCGCGGGCGTGGGGTGCGGACGCGCTTGGGTTTGTCGCGCTGGAGGGGCTTGGGGGGTGTGATGCCGAAGAGGCGGCAGAGGGGGCGGACGGTGCGGCCGAGGGATCGGATGGCCTCCGGGGGGAGCTCGGCGAGGAGGGATTGGGTTTCGGGTTTGGTGAGCAGGTGCTCGAACTGGCCGAAACTGCCGCGGATGAAGAAGCCGTAGCGCTGGCCGATCCAGCCTTTGGCCTGGGAGATG